>VOFH01000009.1_pt1 | contig 162532 bp, 170 predicted proteins | sample 5384091 | NCBI WGS metagenome assembly VOFH01 (sample SAMN12384727, study PRJNA508395) | human gut metagenome | isolation source: healthy gut G | host: Homo sapiens
CGACGACAAATTCATCTATTTTTATGTCAAAACCGTCGAACCGATGACCTGCTGGCGGGAGCCGAACTGGATGCTGCTTTTCATCGACGGCGACCGGGACAAAAAAACCGGCTGGGAAGGATACGATTTCGCCGTCAACCTGGAGATCCGGTCGCCGGAAAAAACCATGCTGAAACGGCGCGACGGCGACCGCTGGACGACCGTTGCGCCCTGCCGGTACCGGCAGCGAGGGAACGAGATGGAGATCGCCGTCCCGAAAAAAGTTGCTCGGCCAAGGCGATCGGCCGGATTTCTATTTCCATTGGGCCGACAATATCCGGAAGCCGGACGACATCGTCGAATTTTTCCTGAACGGGGAATCCGCTCCGGAACGACGTTACAACTACCATTACAAAGCCAAATAATCAGTGGAAAAATGTACCCGATCAAAAAAATATTGTTGATATTTCTGCTGAGTACGCCGGTAATTGCCGTCAGCCGGACGGCAGAGCCATTGCAACCAAATTTTTACGAAGGAGATGCGGTTGCCGGAGCCCACCGGCTCCGGATGCAGTTCATCGTACAAAAAGACCCTTCGGGAAACTTTTCAGCAAAGATGAATGTCCCGGCACAGGGCACATTCGATTATCCGGCGACGGTCGGTTATGAACAAGACAGCGTGGTATTCAGGGTAGAGAAACCCGCAGATGCTTATTTTAAAGGCAAAATAAAGGCGGACAGCATCGTAGGCGAATGGCATAACTACGGTAAAAAATTCCCGCTGACGCTCCGCAAATCCGTCGACCGGATCAAACTGCGCCCGCAATACCCGCAACCGCCTTTCCCCTACGCCGAACAGGATGTCATTTATTACAACGGCGACTCCTCGATCCGCTACGGCGCCACGCTGACGTTGCCGGAAAAAGGGGAGCGATTTCCGGTCGCACTGCTGATCACCGGCAGCGGGCGGCAGGACCGGAACGAAACGCTGTTCGATCACCAGCCGTTCCGCGTGATCGCCGACTACCTGGGACGCCGCGGAATCGCCGTACTGCGCGTGGACGACCGCGGATGCGGCCAGACGACCGGGGATCTGCGGCAGGCTACATCCGAGGATTTCGCCCGCGACGTACTGGAAGGCGTCCGTTATCTGAAAAACCGGCCCGAAATCGACCCGGCGAAGATCGGACTGGCCGGACACAGCGAAGGAGGACTGATCGCGCTGATCGCCGCGCAGGACAATCCGGACATCGCCTTTATCGTTTCGCTGGCGGGACCGGGCGTGCCGGGTATCGAAATATTCCTGTCCCAGCAGGAACACGCCCTGAAAAAAATCATACAGGATCAAACGACCATCGATTTGTCACAATCGTTGAACAGGATCATCTTCTCCGACCTGATTGCAAACCCGCAGCAAAAAGCGGAGGTTATTTACTCCCGAAGGCTGAAGGAATGGGTTTCAGGGCAGGACAGCAATACCGTGAAAAAGATGATGCCGACATTCAAAAGCGAACAAGATCTCGAACCGGACTCGCTGACGAAGGCTGTGGGTCGGATGAATCTCCCGTGGTACAAATATTTTATGGCTTCCGATCCGGGCAAGCTGATCGGGCAGGTACGCTGCCCGATGCTGATTCTGAACGGGGAGAAAGACATGCAGGTCTACTGCGACCTGAATATGGACGGCCTCGAAAAGAGCTGCCGCGAAGCGGGTAAAACGAACGTGGAATTCCGCCGGTTCCCCGGGCTGAACCACCTTTTTCAACACTGCGAAACGGGAGAACCGGACGAATACGGCAGCATCGACGAAACGTTCGCTCCGGAAGCGCTCGACCTAATCGCCGAATGGATCGGGAAAACGACCGGCAGTTCCCGCTGACCTTCCCCCATAACAACGGAACGAGGGCGGAGAGTGCAGAAAACACTGTCTTCTAAAATATTCCCAGTAATTCAGGCAGGGCCGAAACTTCGTAGGTCGCGTCAATCTCGCGGACTTCGCCGAACGGATTGAACCAGACGGAGTCGATGCCGGCGTTCGACGCGCCGAGGATATCGGTTTGCGGATCGTCCCCGATCATCACGGCCTCATCGGCCCCGACGCCCGCCGCACGGAGGGCATACCCGAAGATTACCGGCGACGGTTTGTTCGCACCGGCCTCCTCCGAGCAGACGACGCCCCGGAAATAACGGTAAAGGCCGCACTCTTTCAATTTGATATATTGCGTCTCTCTGAATCCGTTGGTCACGACGTACAGCGGATAGCGTCCGCTCAGCTCCCGGACTACCTTCTCGGCATACGGAATCAGATTCGTAAAAGTCGGCGCAAGGCGAACGTAATCGTCCCCCAACCGCCGCGCCAACTCCGTATCGTGTACGCCGATCGCAGCCAGCATCTCCTCGAAACGCGCATTGCGCAGGGTCTCGCGGTTCACTTTGCCGTCGCGGTACTCTTCCCACAGCCGGGCGTTGCTCGTTTCGTAATAACCGAAACAATCGTCGAAATCGGGGCAGAAACGCTCCAGCCGATAACGGTCGTACAACACCCGCAGAGCCTCCTTCTGATTCCGCTCCACATCCCACAGGGTTCTATCCAAATCGAACAGCAAACAATCGTACCTTTTCACTTTATGATTAATTTTGCTCCAAAGATAACACAACCCGAACTCATGGACAAAACGACCGAATTGATAGAACTGCTCAAATCGCACGCCTCGCCCGACCACCTGGCAAAAATGAAACGTTTCGGAATCCCGGACGAACGGGCGCTGGGCGTCCCGGTGCCGCAACTGCGGAAGATCGCCAAGCCTTACAAAAGACAGCACGAATTGGCGTTGGGTCTTTGGGAGACCGGTTGGCACGAAGCCCGGTTGCTGGCCCCGATGATCGCCGATCCGGCCCGGACGACGCCGGAGCTGGCCGACCGCTGGACGGACGGTTTCGACGCTTGGGACATCTGCGATATGTGCTGCCAGAACCTGCTGCGGCATACACCGTTCGCATTCGACAAAATTTACGCTTATGCTCCCCGCGAAGAGGAGTTCGTCCGCCGAACGGCCTTCGCGCTGATCGCCACGCTGGCCGTCGGAGACAAAAAAAGCGGCGATGAAAAATTCATCCCGCTTTTCGATCTAATCGAAACCGCTTCCGCCGACCCCCGAAATTTCGTTCGCAAGGCGGTCAACTGGGCGCTGCGGCAAACCGGCAAGCGTAACCTGCGGCTCCACACGCAGGCCGTCGCACTGAGCCGCCGCCTGGGGGCGTCCGCCGACCGGACGGCTGCATGGATCGGCCGCGACGCGCTGCGCGAACTCTCCGACCCGAAAATCATTGCCCGGATCAAGCCGTAGACGGCGGCGGCACGATACGGATTACTCCCCGAAATCGACCCGCACGTTGAACCATTTGCTCTTGTTCCGGTAATAGACGTTGAACCCCTGCTGGTCGAACCCGACCACGCGGTATTTGTCGTCGATCACGATCAACCCGTTTTCGCCGGTCAAGTTTTCGATCGTAAAAGGCTTGTTGGTCTTAAATTTCGCATATTCGGTAGAACTGCCGCCGAGGCTGACCTCGAGCACCTGAGTCATCTTTCCCTTGTGCCGATCGAGCAGCTCCTTGAAGGCGTTGAAATCGGGCAGCCGGTTCGTATAGGCGACGCCCGTAAGGTTCGTCTCGGCCGAACTGGACGAGAAGTAACCGATCTTATTGCCTTCGGTGCGCTGGTTGGTCAGGTAGACGGCGTTCGCTCCCATCATCGCAGCCACCATTTTAAGCTTCCGGTACGCCCGGTTCTTCACTCGCTCCTGATTGGACAGTTCGGTGGTCCCCACCGCTTTGGCGCTAACATCCCCCACTTTGAAAAGCCCTTTCACCTCGCTTTCGACGGCCGTCACGGTCACTTTTTCGTAATCGTCGACGCCCTCGACCGCATTGAACGAAGTCGCCTCGGCAAAAACCTGAACCCGGCCGTTCTTAAAGACGATCTTCTGGACGGCATTTTTATAAATACTGTTCAGAAGCTCTTCCCCCGGATGCACGTACACCACAGAGCTCTCCTTGATCTCCTTGACGATACACGGGATCTTTTCGTTGTTCGAGAAAATCGTATCCGTCTGTCCGAAAGCCCGGACGGAGAAAAGCAGCAGGACGAACAAAAACGCACTCTTTGTCATATTCATATAGTTTAACCTTAATCAGTCTTTCAATTCGGCTTCAGTCCTGAGGATCGATCTCGATCGTCCGCGAATCCTCGCCGGTCACTTCGATACGTACCGTCATCGCATCGTCCGGCAGCAAGCTTTCAATCTTTTCGGGCCACTCGACCAGGCACAGGTCGCCGCCGTAGAAATACTCCTCGTACCCGAAATCGAAAGCCTCCTCGATCCGGTCGATCCGGTAAAAATCGAAATGATACACCGGCGGAATCCCCTCTCCGCGATATTCGTTGACGATGGCGAACGTCGGGCTGGTCACCGTATCGGTTACGCCCAGCGCATCGCAGATCGCACGGATCAACGTCGTCTTGCCGGCTCCCATTTCGCCGCGGAAAGCCACGACGGAACGTCCGTCGAGCGACTCCAGAATCGCGGCCGCCGCCTTGGGCAGATCGTCCGTCGAACCTATCTTCAGTATCATAAAATCGTTTTATCAAAATTCAGCGACTCGCCGTTTCCGGTACTTTCCGGGATACGGGGCAAAGATAAACGTTTCCTTTCGAATTCCACAACAAACTCCGGTTTCCCGGAACATTCGTTTCGACTTTATTTCCGGGTCGCCGCTTCCAGCGCCTCGCGGGTCTGCCGGCAATACTCGTCGGGCGACACGCCTCCTTCGACGAAATGCCGAATCTTCACTTTATTGCATAACGCATGGAAATCGTCCAGCAGGGTCGTTATTTCGGGACGCACCCTCCAGCGGCCGTCCGCCTGTTCGAACACCCGGTCTTCGGCGGTACCGCGCGCCTTGGCGATCTCGAAAAGCGAAAAGGTCAGCGGCAAGCGAGCCACCCGCACCCGTTCGAGCACGTCGGGTTTCGATACGACCGCTTTTTCGGCTTCGTCGAACAGGACTTCGTAACGGGCAAAAAGCTCCGGACGCATATATCCCTTCTCGTAATGGTCGTACGGCTTGCCGTAAATAGTCAGCGGCAGGCCCGACTTTTCGAGTTCGTCGTGCATCAGGTCGATATAAGCCGCAATATGCGGCCCCGCTTCCTCGTAATACCCGGACAGGAAATCGGCCAGTTCGGCGCGGATATCGACATCGGGATTCCACAGCAGCCGGGCCACCAAGTAAGGCCGCAATTCGCAGAATTCACCGCCTTTGCTGATATTGCCTTGCTGAAACTGGGCCGTCACGCCGTTGCGAACGAAATACTGCATGTTCGGCTGCAACGTGCGCAGGTTCGGATACGGGGCCATCAGATTCGAAAACTGAATCACGTAATCCCACATCAGGATGCTTTTGGCGATTTTCCCCCACTCCTCGAAATCGGTGCGGAACGCCCGGCTGGTCGGATCGGTTTCGATCGGCCGATGGCGGTTGCACTCGATGTCGCACAGCATGATATTGACGTTGTCGGCCGGGCGAATTCCTTTCGGGGCCGTACGACTGTAACGGTAGGCAAGCGTCGAAATCATTTTGTCCGGGAACCGGGCGGCCACGCGGTTGGCGAAAGCGACGACCGAACCGCTCGGAGCGCCGGCCTGCTCGTCCAACTCCCGGCAGGAGGGACAGGCGCAGTTATAGCCGTGCTCGGCATAGGTGTCGTTCTGACTGACCGACCAATAAAGGGCGTCGGGCTGCTCGCGCATCCTGTCGCCGAGGTTTTCGACGACCGTCTCCAGCACGTCCGGGTCGGTCAAGCACAACTGCGCGCAAAGGTGACCGTCGGCCTGCATGCCGACCCGTTTGCCGTCGACCAGGGCGTAATATTCCGGATGTTCCGCAAAATACCGGTCGGGCGGCAGCAACTGCGCGAACGTATGCACCCACATGCCCCAGTCGGGTTTCATGTGATCGAGCTTATGCCAATCCGCATAGAACGGATCGTCGGCCACTTCGTAAAAGACGTTCCGGTAGAGGTTGACCGGCACCTGGCGGTCGGCGATCCCGGCTGCGACCGTCACCTTCGCGAGCGTCGGATATTTGAACACGGTCGGCGAATAACAGCGGTAACCGAGGTATTTGTCGAAAAACGTATAAACGCCGTACAACACCCCCTTTTCGCTGCCGCCGCGGATCGAGAGCGATTTGCGGTCGGTGCGGATCACGAACCCGTCCTGCTGCAGGCCGGAAGTATCGGCGGCGGAATTCGACCGCGACGTATTGCCGATCACGATCTCCCGCGCCGAAGGACGGCGGGCGTCGGTACAGACGGGCAGTTCGACCGAAGAACTCAGCGCGAACAGCCGCCGGAACTCGTCGGCCGCTTTTATCTCGACCGGGGTGGCTTTTTCGGGAATGATAATTACATAACCGCTCTTACCGTGCGAGGCGAGCGTCAGTCCGCCGGCGCGGACGAAACCGGTTCCGGCCGCCAGCAGGCAAAAGACAAGCAGAATATTTTTCATAGCGGAAAAGGTTAGCGATTGTAGGCAAACCGACGACGCCCTCGGGCGCGACGCCGGCCGCCGTTTACAAAGCTACGAAAAATTCCGGACGAATCCGTTAAAAACGATCTGTTTCCGGGCGTCGCTCTCCGTAAATGCCGTCGGGCGCGGCGAGGTCGGCGAACAACCGCACCAGCCGGTCGACGACCGCTTCGGCGTAACGCGCCCCCTTTTCGGGCGAAGATTTCAGCGGATTGCCGATGCCCGTATCCTCCGACACCCGGTTCCAATCGCGCGGCACCCATGCCGTCCGGTCGTTCAACGACTCCACGGCGAACGGCTCCGAACGGCCGTCGCCGGCGCGTTCGATATCCACCAGTTCCGGATGGTAATGCATCATCAGCGAAGTCTCCATTTCCCCGGCGTGGTCGTCCCTTTCCTCGAAAAAATCCCGCTGCGGAACGATCCCGAACGAATCGGAAACAGCGATCAGGAAATCGGGGTATTCGAACGCCAGATCGCGCACCATGTTACGGAACGAATTACCGCCATGTCCGTTCAGCACGATCAGCCGCGAAAGCCCTTGCCGCCGCAGCGAAGCGACGATGTCGCCCAACACGGCGCGCTGGGTTTCGTAGCGGGCATGCAGACAAAACGGCTTGTCCCACTGTCCCGGATTCTGCGACCCCAGCGTAACGGGCGGCAGCACGACCGCGCGAACGCGGCGTTCGCGCCACAGCCTCGCCGCCGCGTCGACGGCCAGGCTCTGCGCCAGCAAGCAATCGGTCAGATACGGCAGGTGCAGGTTGTGCGGCTCCGTAGCGCCCCAAGGCAACACCGCCAGACGGTACGTTCCGCCCCTGAGGTCAGCATAGCAGCAGCGGGTAAGATCGACGCCGCATTCATCGGGATTCTCCATAACGGCAAACGGTCGGTTATCGAGGTTTCAACACCAGGAACGGCACGATCATCTCTTCCATCGAAATGCCGCCGTGCTGGAACGTATTGTTGTAATAGCGGACGAACTGATTCGTATTGTTCGGATAAACGAAGAAATCGCGGTTGTAGGCGAAAATGTACGTCGACGTGATGTTCGACTTCGGCAGGTGCGCCAGCTCCGGCTTGGTGATCGCAAAAACTTCTTTCTGATTGAAGCCGAGGTTGCGCCCAGTCTTGTAGCGCAGGTTCGACGAAGTCGCGCGGTCGCCCTGCACGCGCACCGGATTATCCACCTGGATCGTACCGTGATCCGACGTGATGATGATCGTATGGCCGCGCTCGGCCAGCAGCCGCATCAGCTCCAACAGGTCGGAATGCTCGAACCACGAGCGGGTCAGCGAACGAAAAGCCGCTTCGTCCTCGGCCAGGTCGCGGATAATCTGCGTCTCGGTGCGGGCATGGGACAGAATATCGAGGAAATTGTAGACGATCACCGAGAAATCGGCATTATGTACCTTGTCGATATTCTCGATCAGTCGTTTCCCGGAATCCGTCTTGACGATCTTGTCGAAAAACAGGCTGTATCCCTTCCCCTGCGACTGGATTTGGCGGCGCAGGAAATCCTCTTCGTGCTGGTTTTTACCGCCTTCTTCATCGTCGTTCAGCCACAGGTCGGGCATGATCTTGTCGATCGCGGCCGGCATCAATCCGGCGAAGATCGCATTGCGCGCGTACTGCGTCGCCGTCGGCAGGATGCTACAGTAAAAATCCTCCTTTTCGACTTCGAACAGACTGTGCAGCACCGGCTGGATCACCCGCCACTGGTCGTACCGGAAATTGTCGATCAGAAAAAACGTAGTCTTCGGAGCGGCGTCCACCACCGGGAACACTTTTTTGCGAATCAGGTTCTGCGACATCACCGGCGTATCGTCGTCGGGCTTCGCGAACCAGTCCAGATAACGGTTTTTGATAAATTTGGCAAATTCGTTGTTCGCTTCGTTCTTCTGGTAAGAGAGAATCTCGCGGACGCCCGGATCGGTCGATTCGGAGAGCTCCATCTCCCAGTTATACAGCTTGCGGTAGATCTGCACCCAATCGGCGAACGTCCGCGCATCGGCGAACGACGACGAAATGCGCCCGAACTCGCTGCGGTAATCGGCCGTGGTCTGTTCGGTGACCAACTGCTGGCTGTGGACGTTCTTTTTGATCGACAGCAACACCTGATTCGGATTAACCGGCTTGATCAGGTAGTCGGCGATCTTCGATCCGACCGCTTTGTCCATGATGTTCTCCTCCTCGCTTTTGGTAACCATGATCACCGGGGTCATCGGCCGCAACTCCTTGATCCGGGGCAGCGTTTCGAGCCCCGTCAGCCCCGGCATCATCTCGTCGAGGATCACCAGGTCGAACTGCCGCGCAGCCACCAGGTCGATCGCATCGTAACCGTTGTTGCAGGTCTCCACGTCATAACCTTTTCCCTTCAAAAACAGGATATGGGGTTTCAGCAGATCAATCTCGTCGTCCACCCATAAAATTTTAGCACCGCTCATAACTCCTCCGAATTTTACTAACAAAGATAATTATTTTCCAGCCAACCCACCGAATACAAAGTCCGTAATGCGGCCGTTTGTTTCGATTATAATGCAAAAATCAGCCGTTTATTGCCCGCTGAAAGACTATAAAACGTTTTGCCGCGTTATACTTACGGCAGGCGCCGAAAGACACGAATCTAACAGACAGCGACTTACCCTTCCACAGAACGGTTATTCGTCTCAGAATAAGATTTATAAACGGAAATCGGGCCGGCCGTGATTTTTGGGCTGATTTTTGCGAAACCTCAGGGTATAGAAACGAAATAGGACAGAAAGAGTTAGCGCGCTCGGAAATCCAAAAAAAAAGTTGTTTTTATCGTTGGAATCAAAAATTAAATGTATCTTTGCACTCCAGCGGGAGTTTTGAAAATAAGTTAAACTAAAAATACTTGTAATTATGACTAAGGCGGACATCGTTAATGAAATCGCAAAAAGCACGGGCGTCGAAAAGGCGCAGGTGCAGCAGATCGTGGAATCTTTCATGGAAAGCATCAAAGATTCGCTGACGGCCAATAAGAACGTATACCTGAGAGGTTTCGGCAGCTTCATCGTTAAGAAAAGAGCTGAAAAAGTAGCCCGTAACATCTCGAAAAATACGACGATCACAATTCCTGCCCACAACATCCCGGCGTTCAAACCGGCCAAGAGCTTTGCGGGCAAGGTGAAAGCTAACACCAAATAGTAACCTTATTTATTAAATTTTTCAATCATGCCAAGCGGTAAAAAAAGGAAAAGGCATAAAATGTCTACCCACAAACGGAAAAACGTCTGAGAAAAGACAGACACAAAAAGAAAAAGTAGGTCGCATATTTTATGCATCTTAGTATTATAAACCTAAAGAGCCCTTCGGGGTCTTTAGGTTTATTGCATAATAAACAGCCAGTGATCACTTCTCCCCCACGACCGCCCGCGCAAAGGATCGCCAAGCGACGACGGCGGATCGTGACGAAACCTCAAACAACTGATGAATAAAGAATTAATAATCAATGTAACCTCCAACGAAATCACCATCGCCCTGTTCGAAGACAAACAGCTTGTCGAACTGAACAAGGAAAAATGCAAAACGGGATTTGCCGTCGGCGATATCTATCTGGGAAAAGTCAAGAAGATCATGCCCGGGTTGAACGCCGCGTTCGTCAACGTAGGATACGAAAAAGACGCATTCATCCACTACCTGGATCTCGGCCCTCAGTTCACCACCCAGCAGAAGCTGGTCAACATACTGACCAACAACAAGAAAATCCCGAACTTCGAAACCATGCGCCTCGACAAGGCGATGGGCAAGAACGGGAAAATATCCGGATTCATCGCCAGCGGACAATCGATCCTGGTACAAATCGCCAAAGAGGCCATCTCGACGAAAGGGCCCCGTCTGACCTGCGACATGTCGCTCGCGGGGCGCAACGTCGTACTGATCCCGTTTTCGAACAAGGTATCCATTTCGCAGAAAATCCGTTCGGCCGAAGAGCGCAAACGGCTCAAGCGCATCGCATCGGAAGTGCTGCCGAACAACTACGGCGTGATCATCCGCACCGCGGCGATGGGACAGCAGGACGAAGAGATCAAGCACGACATCCTGTCGCTGATCGAACGCTGGAAAAAAGTCATATCGGGCGTCCGCAACAGTACGGCTCCCGCCCTGATCCTCAACGAAGAGAACCGAACGACCACCATCATACGCGATCTGCTGAACGGTTCGTTCAGCAGCATTTGCATCGACGACCAGACCGTCTACGAAGAAGTGCGCGAATACATTCGCACGATCGCTCCGGAAAAGGAAAAAATCGTCAAGCTCTATAAAGGCAACGTTCCCATTTTCGACAATTTCGACGTATCGAAACAGATCATGTCGCTTTTCAGCAAATACGTCTCGCTGAAAAAGGGAGCCTACCTGATCATCGAACATACCGAAGCGCTACACGTGGTGGACGTCAACAGCGGCAACCGCGCCAAAGTGGACAACGACCAGGAGCAGACGGCCATGGACGTCAACCTGGCGGCGGCGGCCGAGATCGCGCGGCAGTTGCGCCTGCGGGATATGGGCGGTATCATCGTGATCGACTTCATCGACCTGCACAAAAGCGAAAACCGCACGGCGCTGGTCGAAAAGATGCGCGAGATGATGGCGAACGACCGCGCCAAGCACACCATCCTGCCGCTATCGAAATTCGGCCTGATGCAGATCACCCGCCAACGGGTGCGTCCCGAGACGCACATCGACATGCGCGAAACCTGCCCGGCCTGCCACGGCACTGGACTGGTCACGCCGGCCGCGCTGCTCGATACGCAAATCGAAAAACAGATCGCCTACTACGCGAAAGAGAAAAAACTCGACTACATCAAGCTCCGAGTCAACCCGGTCGTAGCCGCCTTCCTGACCAAAGGGGTATTCTCGCTGCGGCTGCGCTGGATGCTGAAATACCGGTGCGCCATCCGCATCGTTAAAAACACGACCACCGGCATCATCGAAACCCGTTATTTCAACCGGAAGGACGAAGAATTGTTCTGAACCGCACCATGACCACTGACGAACTGCTGCAACTTTTTACCGGCGAAAAAGCTTACCGGCAACTGGCCGCGGAGATCCGTCCCGGCCGCAGCGTCGGACTGGCTTCGCTGGCCGGATCGTCGCTGTCGCTGGTCGCGGCGGCAGCCGTGCGGCAAACCGGAGGGCTGCACGTCTTCGTCATGGAAGACCGGGACGCGGCGGGCTACTTGTACAACGATCTGTTTCCGCTGCTGGGCGAAGAACGACTGCTGTTTTTCCCGACCGGCTACAAACGTTCGATCCAATTCGGACAGGAAGATCCGTCGGGGATCGTACAGCGAACGGCGGCGCTGAACGCCGTAAAAAACAACGACGGCGGCGCGCTGGCGCTCTGCACCTATCCGGAAGCGCTGGCCGAAAAAGTCGTCGGCCAGCAGCAGCTCCGCGAAAGCATCCTGACGCTGCGCAGAGGCGACCGTCTCTCGACGGCATTCGTCGAAGAAATCCTCACGACGAACCGTTTCGAAAGGGTCGATTTCGTTTACGAACCGGGACAATACTCGGTACGCGGCGGAATCATCGACATTTTTTCGTTTTCGTCCAACGTGCCGTACCGCATCGACTTTTTCGGCGATGAGATCGACTCGATCCGCCCGTTCGACATTTCGACGCAACTCTCGACCGGGAAACTCGCCGAAGTCGAAATCGTCCCGAACCTGAAGGACATCGCCAATGCGTCGGCCCGCGTTTCGTTCGCCACGTTCGCCGGACAGGCCGTCTACTGGATCGCCGACGGCGAATACACGCTGAAACGATTCAACGACATCCGCACCAAAATACTCGGCGACCTCGAAAATCCGTCCGAAATCGACCGGATGGTCACCAGTCGCAAAGAATTTTTAGAAAACAGCGGCAAGGCGACCTTCATCCTGCTCAACGACAACATCACCGAACGCGCCGCAGACGTCCGGATCGCCTTCAATACTTCGCCGCAGCCGCAGTTCAACAAGAATTTCGAACTGTTGGCCGAAGACATCACACGAAACCGCGAAAACGGATACGAAACTTTTTTCCTGACCGAAAATAAAGCCCAACTGGAACGCCTGGGCAATATTTTCAATTCGATCGGCGCCAAACAAGTCCGGTTCGGATCGGTGCCGTTGACGCTGCACGCCGGATTCATCGACCACATTTCGCAAAAGTGTTTTTATACCGACCACCAGATCTTCGACCGTTATCAGCGCTATCGCATCCGCGGCGAACTGGACCGCAGCGAAAGTCTGACGATCCAGGAGCTTAACTCGCTGAAGGTAGGCGATTACGTGGTACACATCGACCACGGCGTAGGACGCTTCGGCGGACTGACGCGCACGGTCGAAAACGGCAAGGTACACGAAGCGATCAAGCTGGTCTACCGCGACAACGACGTGCTGCTGGTCAACGTACACGCGCTGCACCGCATTTCGAAATACAAAGATAAGGAGAGCGAACCGCCGAAAATCTACAAGCTGGGATCGGGCGCCTGGCAGCGGATGAAGCTGAACACGAAAAAGGCGGTCAAGGACATCGCCCGCGAGCTGATCGCGCTGTACGCCAAACGCAAGGCGAGCGAAGGTTTCGCATATTCGCCGGACAGTTACCTGCAGCACGAACTGGAAGCCTCGTTCATCTACGAAGATACGCCCGACCAGCAGACCGCCACGCAACTGGTCAAGCAGGATATGGAGAGCCGCACGCCGATGGATCGGCTGATCTGCGGCGACGTCGGCTTCGGCAAGACCGAGATCGCGATCCGGGCCGCTTTCAAGGCAGTCACCGACTCGAAACAGGTCGCCGTACTGGTTCCGACCACGATCCTCGCCTTGCAGCATTACCGAACGTTCAACGACCGGTTGAAAGAATTCCCCGTGCGGATCGAGCACCTGAGCCGCGTGAAAGCGCGAAAGAGGTGCGGCAGATCGCCGACGACCTGGCCGCCGGCAAGATCGACATTCTGGTCGGAACGCACAAACTGCTCGGCAAAAGCATCGAATTCAAGGATCTGGGCCTGCTGATTATCGACGAAGAACAAAAATTCGGCGTAGCGGCCAAAGAGAAACTGCGCCACCTGAAAGCCAACATCGACACGCTGACGATGACGGCCACCCCTGATCCCGCGTACGCTGCAATTCTCGTTGATGGGTTCGCGCGACTTGTCGGTCATTTCAACGCCGCCGCCGAACCGCCAGCCGATCGCCACCGAGAGCCACCTGTTCGACGAGGAGATCATCCGCGAAGCGATCGGATACGAGCTCTCCCGCAACGGGCAGGTCTATTTCGTCCATTCAACCGCGTCGAGACGATCGGCAACATCGAACGCCTCGTGAGGAAGCTGTGCCCGGAAGCGCGCGTTGGCGTCGGGCACGGGCAGATGAACCCGCAACAGCTCGAACAACTGATGATGGACTTCATTTACGGGGAGTTCGACGTGCTGGTAGCCACTTCGATCATCGAATCGGGAGTGGACGTGCCGAACGCGAACACGATCATCATTGACAATGCCCAAAACTTCGGCCTGAGCGACCTGCACCAATTGCGCGGCCGCGTCGGGCGGTCGAACCGCAAGGCGTTCTGCTACCTGCTGACGCCGCCGGACGAAATGCTGTCGTCCGACGCACGACGCAGGCTGCGGGCCATCGAAGAGTTCTCCGACCTCGGCGCGGGATTCAACATCGCCATGCAGGATCTGGACATCCGCGGCGCAGGCAACCTACTGGGCGGCGAACAGAGCGGTTTCATCGCCGATATCGGCTTCGAAACCTATCAGAAAATCCTGAACGAGGCGATCGCCGAACTGCGCGAAGAAGAATTCGCGAAAACCGGCGAAACGCCCGGCGAAACGGCGCCGCCGCAACCGGCCACGTACATCTCCGACACGCAGATCGACACCGACCGCGAAGCCTTTATCCCGGACGCTTACATCAGCAGTTCCGCCGAGAAAATCCGCCTGTACCGCGAACTCGACCACATCACAGACGACCGGCGGCTGGCCCTTTTCGAGAAAAATCTGATCGACCGTTTCGGCCCGGTTCCGGAAGCGACCCGCGAGTTGTTCGACATCGTTCGGATGCGGTGGGTATGCATCGAACTCGGGTTCGAGAAAGCGATCGTCAAAAACGGCATCATGATCCTGAAATTCATCGAAAACCAGCATTCGGCCTACTACAAAAGCACGGTATTCGGCAACATCCTGAAAATCGCGACGCGCCCCGACAGTAAATTTATTTTCAAACAGAACAATAATAAGCTGTCTATTGTAGTTAGAAATATAAAAAACATATCCGAAGCGACTGCGAACCTTTGCGAACTGGCAGCCAAAGTCCGCGGGGAAGGGGTCGTTTAGCGGGATTTCGTACCGGAGCGGAGAGCGGCGGGAGGTTGCGGGAACGGTTTTTATCACTAATTTTGTACGGATGAATCTTGCTATCGACATAGGAAACACGCTCGCCAAACTGGCCATCATCGACGGTGGCCAGGTCGTCGATTTTCTGAAAACCGAACAGATCGACACGGCCTATATCGAAAAACTGCTCAAAGCGAACCCGGGCATCGACGCCGCGGTGATCGTCTCGTCGCGCGACACGGACGAGGAACTCGAACGGTTCCTGGAACAGCGCATGAAGCGGTTCCTGAGGTTCGACCAAAACGTCCCGGTGCCGATCGTCAACCGCTACGCCACGCCCGGCACGCTGGGCGCCGACCGGCTGGCCGCAGCCGTAGGGGCCAATACGATCTACCCGAACAGCGATATCCTGATCGTCGATTTCGGAACGGCCATTACGATCGACGTCGTCTCGGGCGGCGAATTCCTCGGCGGCAACATCACCCCCGGCGCGGCGATCCGTTTCAAAGCTCTGCACCACTTCACGAAAAAACTGCCGCTGTGCTCGCTGAACGATAACCCGACCGAACTGTTCGGCAACACCTCCGTAAGCGCCATCGAATGCGGCGTGGTCAACGGAATCGTTTACGAAATCGAAGGCTATATCCGCGACCTGCAACGCAAATACAGCGACCTGCGGATAATTTTCACCGGGGGAGACAGTAATTTCTTTGCCAAACGATTAAAAAATACGATATTTGCAACCTACGACCTTGTGGCTTACGGTCTGAACCGAATTTTAGAATATAATGCAGAATAACAAGCGAATTCTCCGGGTTGTCCTGGCATTGTTGCTGGCGTTGCCCGCAGCGGCGTGGGCTCAGAGCAGCAGTCTGAATACTTTCTCACCTTATACGTTTTACGGAATCGGGGACTTCTCGACCCAGGGTCCCGGGTATATGCGTTCGATGGGAGGCGCCGGTATCGGATTACGCAACGCGCTGAAGATAAACTACCTGAACCCGGCCTCTTACAGCATTCTGAAACAAAAAACGTTCCTGTTCAACGTCGAAATCGAAGGAAACAACACCTACTCGAAAACCTCGGCAGCCAAAACCAGCCACAATTCGTTCAACGTAAGGGACATCGCACTTGCGTTCCCGATAGCCCGTTCGCTGGGAATCGGCATCAGCGTCACCCCGATGAGCAGCGTGGGCTACCGGATCGAAATGCGCGACACCGACCCGTTCTTCCTGGCCAATAATATGGACGTGCTGTATAACTACACCGGAGAAGGGAACGTCACGCAGGCTGTTTCGGGATTCGGCATCCTGCTGACCAAACGTCTGTCGGTCGGCGCCGACATGGTTTATTACCACGGGCGCATCTCGCGGTATTTCAACACCGACATCACTTCGCTGCTGTCCAACGAAACCTTCGTCAACGCCCACGGAACCGCGCGGGAATCCATTTCGCGGCTGGGGGCCAACATCGGATTGCAATACGACCTGATTCAGAGCGACAAACGCGTGCTGACCTTCGGAGCGACTTACCGGCCCAGGACGAATCTCAAGCCGACCACGAGCCGCTCGATCTACTCGACCAGCATTACGTCGGACAAAATTACCGATACGACTTCAAAAGAGAATTTCTCGCTGCCCAATACGTTCACGTTCGGCCTGAGCTACCAATCCGTACGGTTAAGCCTCGGCCTGGATTACTCCATGGAACAGTGGAACAACGTGAACACGAACGATCCGATGAACGGCATAGAATTCAAAAACAACCAGTACATCAAGTTCGGCGTTCAGTACATTCCGAATCCGATGGATGTCCGCCATGTCCTGAACCGGTGGTCTTACCGGCTCGGCTTCCGTTACAACGATTACTACATGCGGATCAACGGGCACAACGTCCGCGACAAGGCCATCACGCTCGGCGTGGGCATTCCGATCAAAGTCCAGGGACTGAGCGCCGTCAATGTCGGAGTCGAATTCGGCCAGCGCGGCAGAACCGCCGACGGCGCGATGGGAACGCGGCAGTTTCGGATGATCCGGGAGAATTACATCAAACTCTCCATCGGGCTGAGCTTGTTCGGCGAGGACGACTGGTTCAAGCGGTTCAAGTACCAATAACACCGGCTCCCGATCGAAATGATTCGCTTTTACCGAAATATCACGGCCGTCGCCGCACTTCTCGGAAGTGCGGCGCTGCTGTTTTCGTGCTCGCGGCAAACGGCCGTCGTCGAAGAGGAGAACAACCAGAATATGATGACCCAGCAGAGCGAGAACCTGACGGTCATCCAGACGAAGGAAGGTAACCTCTCCTTCCGTTTTTCCGCGCCGCTGCTCGAAGAGTACGAATATGCCGAGGAACCCTACATCGAATTCCGCAAAGGGATCGAGATCGAGACCTACAACGACTCGACCCAGACTGTCGAAGCGAAGCTGTCGGCCAATTACGCGATCTTCATGAAACGGCAGCAGCTCTGGGAAGCCAAAGGAAATGTCCGCGGCAGCAATGCCGACGGCAACCAGCTCGAAACCGAGCAGTTGTTCTGGAACCAGAAATCCAAACGGGTCTATTCCAACGTCGATTCGAAAATCACCCAGAAAGGGGATGTCATCTATGCCGACGGGTTCGAATCGAACGAGCGGTTCGACGACTTCGTAATGCGCAAAGTAAAAGGAAAAGTTACGGTCGATACGACTCCGAAGCAGGATTCCGTCGCCGGGACTCCGCCGGCCCCCGAGGCTCCGCAGCAACCGCCCGTAAAACCCGGTTATCCGGTTATCCGCGAAGGCGAAGCGGTGGCCCGCCCGCACGTCGAAGAGACGAAGGCGAAAGAATAAATCAGGAAAAATCTTCCTCCCGGTCCGCTTTGATTTTTCGACCGGAATCTCCCTTGCAGAAGACGGATCAGCCGCGGCGGATCAGATGAATAAACTCCTCCCGGGTCTGCATCTGCCTGAGGAACACGCCTGTAAATGCGGAAGTAGTGGTCAGTGAACTCTGTTTCTGCACGCCTCGCATCTGCATGCACATGTGTCCGGCCTCGATCACCACCGCCACCCCCAACGGATCGAGCGCCTGCTGAATGCAGTCGCGGATCTGGACGGTCAGTCGTTCCTGCACTTGGAGACGGCGCGCATAAGCTTCCACAACCCGGGCGATTTTAGAGTCCGGTAATATAGCCGTTCGGAATGTATGCGACGTGCGCCTTCCCGTAAAAAGGAAGCATGTGGTGTTCGCAAAGCGAATACAGCTCAATATCCTTGACGATCACCATCTGTTTGTACTCTTCGTGAAATTTGGCCGACAACAGGATTTCGCGCGGATCTTCATCGTAACCGCGCGTCAGGAAACACATCGCCTTGGCGATCCGTTCGGGCGTCTTGACCAACCCTTCGCGGTCGGTATCCTCGCCCAGCAGTTCGAGGATCGCTCGGTAATGTTCGGAAAGTTTCTCGATGGTTTCGGGATTGTACACCTCTTCTCTGGCGTAATTCTGTTCCATGATCCGTTGTTTTATGCGGAACAAAGGTAACACTCTTGCGGCAGATAACAAAAACGGAAACCGCAACGGCGGACTACTCGCCCCGTTCGAGCGCACTGTGCACGAAACGAATCTCGCTGTACGAATAATCGCTGCCGAGATTTTCCTGGATCAATGCGAATTTCTCTCCGGGATGCTCGTTCAGACAACGGGTAATCGCCCGGATCTTGTCTTCCGGCACGAATCGGTCGGCTTCGAGCGCGCCGCGCCGGATCAGGTCGGCAATATGCCCGTCGATCGTAGCTGCGCTCAATCCGCGTTCGGCGGCGATTTCGCGGCGGGTAAGCCCCTCTTCGAGCAATCCCAGCGTAACCAGCCGCGTGTCCTCCCGCTCTTTTCTCTTCGGTTTCGTCCCCCCTGCATCCGGCCTCACGGCGACCTCCGGAGTCGGGAAATCCATATCGGCTCCCGTTTCGGCCCGGAACTCCCGAACGAATTCCAGTACCATATCCCCGTATTTCTCCAGAAACTTATCGCCTACCCCTTTGATACGCGCCAGTTCGCGGAGCGAAGAAGGCAACAGGTTCGACACGCCGAGCAGCGCTTTCTGGCTCATCACCACGTATACCGGAACTTTTTGCCGGCCGGCCTCCTCTTTGCGCCAGCTCCGCAGCGTTTCGAAAAGCGCCGGATGCAGCACGTCGTCGGAAACCGTCACCTTGGCTTCCGCGCCGACCGAACTCCGGGACTCTTCCAGCGAAGCCTTCGCCTTCGCTTCCAGGTAACGGTGCAGGTCGAATCCGTCAGCGGTCGCCTCCAGCACGGCTTTTTTAATCCGCACCTGGTCCCCGGCCGCCGACAGCATCTTCGCAAAATCTTTCCGCAGCTCCTTGCTGTCGATCTCGACGTCGCAGGCCGCCAACAGCGGATCGATAATCTCGCCGCACCGGGCCAGGAAATAGTCCCGTCCTTTGCCGACCCGTTCGGCGAGCCGCGGATCGTCGCGGTAGCCTGCGCTCCCGCCGATCATACGGTCGATCTGTTTTTGGAAACGAATGCCGACATCGCTTATCTCGGTGCTGAAACGCACCGTATGCTGTTGCCACATGGCCGACAATTTCGGATAAAGCGCGCCCAGGTGTTCGTCGACGAACCGGCGGAGTATCCGCAGTCGTTTGCCTACCGCCGCGAAATCGAACAGTTCCAACAACAGCCGCCGGTAATAAGCTTCGGCCTGACGGGCCAGCAGCGCGCCGTCCGGCCGGTGTTCCGCGGCGTAATCCGTAAACGCGCGGACGGTAGGATCGCAGATCATGCAACGCGCGTCGAGCGGGGCGCGCAGCACCAACCCTTCCAAACTCTTGCAGCGACTGAGCGCCACGTACACCTGCCCGTGCGAAAAAGAGTCGGCCGCGTCGATCACCGCGCGTTCAAACGTAAGCCCCTGGCTTTTATGGATCGTAATAGCCCATGCCGCTTTCAGCGGATACTGACCGAAGCGGCCTTCGACCTCTTCGGTCAGCTCTTTCGTTTCGGGATCGATCTTGTATTTGGTATTCAGCCATTCGGCCGGTTCCACGGCGATCGGCTCGGCGGCCCCGTGCGGCAGCACCTCGACCGACCCGTCGTCCAACCCCGTCACGATACCGATTTTTCCGTTATAATACCGTTTCTCGGGCGACGGATCGTTTTTGATGAACATCACCTGCGCCCCCGCCTTCAACGTCAGCGACGCATCGGTCGGATAAAGGTATTCCGGAAACGTTCCTTCCAGCGCCGCCTGGTAAGTACAGGACGCGCCGGGCAGCGCGGCCATTTCCTCGTTGATCCCATGCGCCGTATGGTTATGCGATGTCAACGTAATGTATCCGTCCTTTTCGTCCGGATCGAAAGCGGGCCGGTAACGGCGGTTCAGCTCTTCGAGCATCGCAGGATCGACGCGGCTTTCGCGCACGGCATTCAGCATCGTAATGAAGCGTTCGTCGCTCTGCCGGTAAATATGTTGCAATTCGATGCAGACGTACGACGTCTCCTTCAGTGCCCGGGATTCGAAAAAGAACGGCGACGCATAGAATCGACCGAGCAAGCTCCACTCCTCGTCGCGCACGACCGGAGCCAACTGCTGCAGGTCGCCGATCAGCAGCAGTTGCACGCCGCCGAACGGTTTGCCCGGATCGCGGTACCGCCTGAGCACGTCGCTGACCGCATCGAGCACGTCGGCGCGGACCATGCTGATCTCGTCGATCACCAGCAGGTCGATGCTGCGAATAATGGCTATTTTCTGTTTATTGAAACGGAACTGCTCCTGTCGGTTCTGCGGGTTCACGCCGCGGACGGATTCGGGAATATACGGTGCGAACGCCAACTGGAAAAACGAATGGATCGTCACCCCGCCGGCATTGATCGCTGCCACACCGGTCGGCGCCACGACGATCATCCGTTTCGGCGAGCGTTCCCGCAGCCTGTGCAGGAACGTAGTCTTGCCCGTCCCCGCCCGTCCGGTCAAAAACAGATTGACGGCGGTCTCCCCGATAAAACGGTCGGCCAGTTCCAACTGCGGATTCTCCATCGTTCCCCCATCGGGCATTCGCCCTATCTAACAGTTCATTACATTTTATCGCCGTAGGCCAGATCGCCGGCATCGCCGATCCCGGGAACGATATAGGATTTCACCGTCAGTTCGGCATCCACCGTTCCGCACCAAATCTCGGCCTCTTGCATCGAAAAATTCTTTTTCGCGAACTCGATCCCCTCCTCGCTGGCGATCACCGTAGCGACGATCGTCCGGCGGGGTTTCCCGGCCTTCTCCAGCAACGCCTGATAGGTCAGCGCCAGCGACGCCCCGGTAGCCAGCATCGGATCGACGAGCAGCAGCGTCTTGCCGGTCAATTCGCAACTCGATATATACTCGACCTTGATATGGAAACTGCCGTCCTTGCTATACTTCCGGTAGGCCGACACGAACGCGTTCTGCGCATCGTCGAAATAATTCAGAAAACCCTGATGAAACGGAATCCCCGCCCGCAGGATCGTAGCGATCACCAGTTGGTCGTCCGGCAGCGACACTTCGGCTTCGCCGAGCGGCGTCTCCACGACATGCTTCGTATAGTGCAGCGTCTTGCTGATCTCATAAGCCATCACCTCGCCGGCCCGCTCCAGGTTGCGCCGGAAGCGCATACTGTCGCCCTGCACGTTCACATCGCGCATCTGCGCGATAAATCTGTTGAAAATGGTGTTTTCCCGATCCAATACCCGTATCATCATCTGTCCGCCCTTTTTTATGTAGCTGTTTTGTGAATTTTCGCAATATTCTTTATTAAAATACATTTTTGTATTTCACAAAAATATGATCAATACAAAAAGTTATTGAACGGATAACGCCCTGCATGGATCTCGCGCACCATGCCGTACAGGTCGTGCCGGAACTTTTCGATATTGATTTTCTCGCGCGCCGAAAGGAAGATACACGGCGTGTTGGCTTTTGCGATCCAACTTTGCTTCAGATCTTCCAGCGAAAGATTCTCGCGCGTGGCCGGGGTCAGGTCGTCCTCGTCCTTGCGGACGAACGTGTAAGCGTCGATCTTGTTAAAGATCAGAAAAACCGGTTTATCGCCCGCCCCGATCTCCTGCAGGGTCTGCTTCACCACGTCGATCTGCTCCTCGAAATTCGGATGTGAAATATCCACCACATGCAGCAGCAGGTCGGCTTCGCGCACCTCGTCGAGCGTCGACTTGAACGATTCGACCAGTTGATGCGGCAGCTTGCGGATAAAGCCGACCGTATCCGACAGCAAGAACGGCAGGTTGTCGAAAACAACTTTGCGCACCGTCGTGTCGAGCGTCGCGAACAACTTGTTCTCGGCAAAAACCTCGCTTTTCGAAACCAGATTCATCAACGTCGATTTTCCGACGTTCGTATAGCCTACCAGCGCCACGCGCACCAGCGACCCGCGGTTGCTGCGCTGCACGGCCATCTGCCGGTCGATCTTTTTGAGCCTGCTCTTTCAGCCTGCTGATCCGGTCGCGGATCACGCGGCGGTCGGTCTCGATCTCCCGTTCGCCGGCGCCGCCGCGCGTCCCGGTTCCGCCGCGCTGCCGTTCGAGATGCGTCCACATCCCGGTCAACCGAGGCAACAAGTACTGACACTGGGCCAGTTCGACCTGCGCTTTCGCATAGGCCGTGGTCGCACGCTGCACGAAAATATCGAGAATCAGACTTGTCCGGTCGTAAATCTTATTTTTGAAAATCCGGTCGAGGTTGCGCAACTGCGACGGAGTCAGTTCGTCGTCGAAAATCACGTAGGCGATCTCGTGCTCCTCGACGTAAGCCGCGATCTCGGCCAGTTTACCCTCGCCGACGAACGTTTTCGACGAAGGGTTGGCCAACCGCTGAGTAAACCGTTTGACCGAAGCGATCCCGGCCGTCTCGGCCAGAAACTCCAGTTCGTCGAGGTATTCCACGGCCTGCCGTTCCTGCTGCTGATCCCGGATCACCGCGACCAGCACGGCTTCGCGGGCGGGAACTATCGTTTCGTTTTCCTGTTTCATAAATTCAAAAAAGGCGCTTCGCCACGCGGCCGGAACACCCTCCCCCGTCTCTCGCGCACCAGACTCAATTTACCACAAATTTACAAAAAATACCGTCGAAAAAAAGCCTCCGCCCGTTTTTTTCGTCATCCGGTTTTGCAGATTTTGAAAATATGCCTATATTTGTCCCCCGAAGGGGGATTAGCTCAGTTGGCTAGAGCGCTTGCATGGCATGCAAGAGGTCACCAGTTCGACCCTGGTATTCTCCACCTTGACTTTTACAGGCTGTCGGCGACAGCCTTTTTTTATTTGTACAAACCCGTTGCGCTATGGAAAAGGAATGGTTGTTCGGCAAAACGCTCGGCGAGCTCGCCGAAGTCGCCGCTTCGTTCGGGATGCCGCGCTTCACGGCCACTCAGATCGCGGCATGGATTTACCGGAAGGGAGCGCTGTCGATCGACGAGATGACGAACATTTCGCTGAAAAACCGCCGGGCGCTCGAAGAGAGATATCAGGTAGGCCGCATCCCGTCGGCTGCCGTACAGCAATCTGCGGACGGCACGAAAATACCTTTTCCCGACGTTGCGGGATCGCTTCGTCGAATCGGCCTACATCCCGGACGGCCAGCGGGCGACGCTGTGCGTTTCGTCGCAGTCGGGCTGCCGGATGGGCTGCCGCTTCTGCATGACGGCGCGCCAAAGGTTTCGCGCACAACCTGACCGCCGGCGAAATTCTGAATCAAATCCGGTCGATCCCCGAAAGCGCGCAACTGACCAACGTGGTCTACATGGGCATGGGCGAACCGCTCGACAACGCGGATAACGTACTGCGGTCGCTCGAAATCCTGACCGCCGACTGGGGTTACGCCTGGAGTCCGACCCGTATCACGCTGTCGACCGTCGGCGTCATCCCGGCCATGCGCACGTTCCTGGAGAAGACGAAAGTGCACCTGGCGGTGAGCCTGCACAACCCGTTCGCCGCCGAACGGCTCGAAATGATGCCGGTACAAAACCGGTATCCGATCGAAGAAGTGGTGAAGGAGTTGAAAAAATGGGATTTTTCGCACCAGCGACGCATCAGTTTCGAATACATCATGTTCCGGGGAATCAACGATTCCGACCGGCATGTAGCAGCGCTCGTCCGACTGCTGGCGGGGCTGAAATGCCGCATCAACCTGATCCGCTTCCACGCCATCCCCGACGCCCCGATGCAAAGCCCGGACGAGACGACCCTGGTCCGTTTCCGCGACGCGCTGACCCGCCGGGGGATCACGACGACGATCCGCGCTTCGCGCGGCGAAGACATCCAGGCGGCCTGCGGACTGCTGTCCACCCGCGAGCGGGAAAAACGAGAGGCCGGCTCCGGGCAGCGACCGACCGGAAACGCAAAATAACGAAGGAAATGCACAACTAAACGGACGGTTTTTCCGTTCTGTTATGGAACGACAATTGCAAACGACAACCGATACGAATCATTAAAAACCGAAAAATTATGAAAAAATGGATTGCAATGACGATGTTGGCGCTGTTCTCGGTAGCGGCATTCGCTCAGAATAACACGAAGGAGACAGCCCCGGCCGCCAAGGAGATCAAAGGAACGGTGTTCGAAAAAGGGACGCTGAAAGAGTTGCTGGCAAAAGCCGCCAAGGAGAAAAAATACCTGTTCGTGGATGTTTACGCCACCTGGTGCGGCCCGTGCAAAGCGATGGCCACGCAGGTCTTTCCGCAGGAAAAAGTGGGCAACTACTTCAATAAGACGTTCGTCAACGCCAAATTCGACGCAGAAAAGGGCGAAGGCATCGACGTCGCTAAAAAATACGGCGTGCGCGCCTACCCCACCTTCCTGATCCTCGATAAGGACGGAACGGAAGTAGGGCGAATCGTCGGAGGAGCCGACGGCGACATGTTCATCGAAAAAGTACAGGAAGCCCTCGACAACATCGGCAAGGAATAACCGCCGACAAAACCTTTTCCAGAAAGGCCGTCGCTTCGTGCGGCGGCCTTTTTCGAAACGATATATCGAGTCATTTCTTCAATGATTTGATATATTTTGATTCGTCGAACTCGCCTTTTCCAGCATCGTCGATCATCTGTCTGCAAAGATCGGAGAAAGCCAGGATATCACCTTGAGGCATACGTATATGCAGAGATCGTAATTCATCTCCGACAACGCAACGGAAAGTTACCCGATAACCATCAAAAAACCCCTCCGGCCTTCCCTCGGCTTTGAAGTCATCGATCGATGAAAGCATTTTGGAGTATAATTTTTCTGCGAACCGATCGCTTACGGGGAAAGAGCGGGTCTCGATCGTGTACAGTTTTAACTCTTCTTCCCTTGCTTTGGGATACATAGCGGAATTATGATCAAATATCAGGCTTTTGATATTCTTAGGTAAAGAATTAAACAGCGCCATCGGAATCCCTATCGACGGAAACTTTTCCTCCGCCAGTCGGGAAGCTTCCTTGTAATTCGAAACGCGTTTGACCTCGAGGATATAGGAAGTCTCGGTCGAATCTTTCGTAAGACGGAAACCGGTCGCACCTTCGAAGGAGGGGGATACGAAAAACTCGACATCCGCATTATAATCTCCGAAGAAGCGTTTTTCGAGTTCGGTCTTACTATCGAGATTCCAAATGCCGTATTTTTTTCCCTTGATTATCTGTATGGATTTGTTTTTGTAATTGTTTTCGATTTTTTTCTCAAACGCTCCGCCGTTTTTATGTGGCCCGTTTTGGGCGAATGCGGTCGGAAAAATAAATCCCAGCAATAGAGACAGCAGTATCGACTTGTTTTTCATGGCGTGGAAAGTTAACGATCGCTATTTCGGCAGACATCGTACGGGCCGGTAAACGGCTTTCTACCCTCCGGTAAATTACGTTCGGCAAACATTATCGTTTATTCAATGACTATTACAAAGATAGGAATAAATTCATTTTGCGACAGAATTAAATTAAACTACTCGAAATTTTGAAATCCAACACCGAATATGGTGTCGTTTCAAAGAGGCTGTTCACATCACGAAGCGGCGGCCTTTTTTGTTTTCGAAGCGGAACGTTCCGGACGTTTCGACCGAAAAAACCGGGGCGAAACACACGGAATATTAAAAACGGGCAGACATCGCATCGTATCGCATATTTCGCTATTTTTGTGAAAAATTAACCCGATATGCTGAAACAACTGGCGGGACAGACGGCGATCTACGGGCTAGGGACGATCGTGCCCCGTTTCCTGAATTACCTGCTGTTCCCGTACCTGACCCGCGTGATGACCGTCGGCGAGTACGGAGTCGTCACCGACCTCTACGCGCTGATCCCGTTCGTGCTGGTGCTGCTGACGATGGGCCTCGAAACCGGTTATTTCCGCTTTGCGGGAAAGGCCGGCAGCGAAGCGGAAAAGCGGACGATCTTTTCGAACGTATGGGGCGCGGTGACCGCCATCAGCATCGTTTTTTTCGTACTCGCGCTGCTGTTTACGCCGCAACTGGCCCGGGTCATGGAATACACCGACCATCCGTCGTACATCCGGCTGGTCGCCGCCATCGTTATGCTGAATACCGTCACGGCGATCCCGCTGGCGCGGTTGCGGCAGCAAGGCCGGGCCAAACGGTTCATGATCCTGCGGCTGCTGTTCGTGATCGTCAACCTCGCGCTGACTTTCTTTTTCTACTCGGGACTGCCCGGACTGGCCGAACTCGGCATCTGCGCATCGTGGTACGACCCGCAATACGGGGCCGGATACGTGCTGCTGGCCGACCTGCTGGCCAACATCGTGCTGCTGTTCGCACTGATACCGGACTTCCGGGACGCCATGCCGCACATCCGGTGGCGGCAGTTGCGGACGATTCTGGCGTACTCGTTCCCGCTGCTGGTCAGCGGCATCGCCGGCGTATCGAACCAGTTCATCGACCGGCAGATGATCAAATACCTGCTGCCTTCGGGCATCTCGATGGACGCGTTGGGCATCTACGGCGCCGTTTCGAAGTTAGCCGTCATCATCTTCCTATTCACCCAGATGTACCGTTACGCCGCGGAGCCCTACTTCCTGTCGGGGTTTAAAAACGACGATTTCAAACGGCAAAACGCAGAGGCCCAAAAATATTTCATCATCGTGTCGATCTTCATGTTTCTGGGCATCACGCTCTTCACGAACCTGTTCGCGCTGATGATGGGGAAAGACTTCCGCGAAGGAGTTTATGTGCTGCCGGTCATCCTGCTGGCGAATATTTTCGCAGGGATCTGGCTGAACCTGTCGTTCTGGTACAAAAAGACCGGCGAAACGAAATACGCGATCTGGATCACCGGAACGGGGCTCGTTTTCACGCTCGGGTTGAACCTGGCGCTGACTCCCGTCTTGGGGTATTTCGGAGCCGCGCTCGCCCGGCTGGGCTGCGAAACCGCCATGGTCGCTGTCAGCTATTACCTGAACCAGAAACACTATCCCGTCCCGTACGACTTGCGCCGGATCGGGGACCTACTTCCTGGTCGGCGGGGCGATTTACGGGACATCGCTGCTCACGTCCGCGCTGCCCGCCGCGCTGGAGTACACGCTGAACCTCGCGATGCTGGCGGCTTTCGGACTCTATGCGATCCGTCTCGAAAAAATCGACATGAAAGGTATATTACACTCGATCATCAAACGTTAACGATATGAAAATAAAAGTCATAAACCGATCGGCATTCGAACTGCCGCATTACGAAACGGTCAGCGCGGCCGGCCTCGACGTCCGGGCCAATACGACCGAAAGCATCGTGCTCGAACCGCTGCAAAGGGCTCTCGTTCCGACGGGCCTTTACGTCGAAATCCCGGACGGTTACGAGATCCAGGTGCGTCCGCGCAGCGGGCTGGCCGCCAAACACGGCATTTCAATAGCCAACGCGCCGGGGACAATCGACCCCGACTACCGCGGCGAAATCAAAGTGATCTTGGTCAACCTGTCGAACGAGCCGTTCGAACTGAAACCGGGCGAGCGGATCGCGCAACTGGTCGTCGCGCAATTCACGCGCATCGAATGGGAAAGCGTGTCGGAGCTGAGCGAAACGGAGCGCGGCGCCGGCGGATTCGGATCGACCGGACGCAAATAATAAACTCCGCGGTTTTTCGTATCTTTGCAGGGAGGGTTGCGCCGCCGCAGTCCGCGCAAACGCCACGCCGGAGCGGAAACGGCCGCCGCGACGGAAAACCCGGTCATTTTCAAACAACGAAGCCATGCAGTTTAAAGAGATCACAGGACAGCAAGAAACCGCCGCCAAACTGGTTCAGGGCGTAACGCGCGGACGAATCAGCCATGCCCAGCTCTTCATTGGCGGCGAAGGCGTCGGCGCACTGCCGCTGGCGATCGCCTATGCCCAGTACCTGAACTGCACCGACCGCCGCGACGGGGACTCTTGCGGGCAATGCCCGTCCTGCCGCCAGATCGCGCAATTGGCTCATCCGGATGTCCATTTCGTCTTTCCGGTCAACACGCCGAAAGGAAAATCGTCGGGCGAGAAGCCGCTGAGCGACGCTTTCCTGTCGCAGTGGAGGCGGCTGTTCGAAAAAACCGGCGGGTATTTCAGCGAACCGATGTGGTATTCGGCCATCGAAATAGACAACAAACAGGGAAATATCAGCACGTTCGAAGCCGACGAGATCATCCGCAAACTGTCATTCAAAGCGTTCGAATCGGAATACAAGGCGGTCATTATCTGGCTGCCCGAGCGGATGAACACGCAGGCGGCGAACAAACTGCTGAAAATCATCGAGGAACCGTGGGAAAAGACCCTCTTCCTGATGGTCTCCGAATCGCCCGAACGGCTGCTGCCCACCATTTTGTCGCGGATGCAGGTCGTCGACGTACCGGCCATCGCGGACGAACGGATGGCGGCGTGGCTCGCCGCCCGCAAAGGGTTGCCGACGGACGATGCGGCCAAAGTCGCGCGGCTCGCGCGCGGCAGCATCCTCGAAGCGTCGCGGGTGCTGGAACAGCGCGAAAGCAGCGACGAATATTTCGAACTGTTCGTGCGGCTGATGCGGCTCAGCTATGAAGACCGCCACATGGAACTGCTGGAATGGGCCGAAACGGTCGCCGCCCTGGGACGCGAAGAACAGAAACAACTGCTCGAAAACGCCATCCGGCTGCTCCGCGACAGCTACATGCTGACGGCCGGCGTCGAACGGATCGCCTACCTGTTCGGCCGCGAATACGAATTTTGCAGGAAATTTGCTCCGTACGTCAACAACGGGAACATCGAGCAACTGATCGCCGAAATGGAACTGGCGATCCGACAGGTCGCCCAGAATGGCAACCCGCGCATCCTTTTCCCGCACTTTGCATTAACAATCAGCAAATTGATCCGTAAAATCTGATGTCGAAAGCAGTCCTGATCACCGGCGGAAACCTCGGGTCGGTAGCGGAAAACCTGGAAGCGGCGCGGGAGGCGATCTCCCGCGAGGTGGGCGTCGTCGAACGATGTTCGTCCGTACTGGAGTCCGAAGCGTGGGGATTCGAAGCCGAGGAACATTTTCTGAACCAGGTGCTCGTAGTCGCTACGGCGCTTCCGCCTGAACAACTGTTGGAGCGCTGTCTGCAGATCGAACGGCAGTTGGGGCGGGTTCGCCGGCCCGGGCCGCGGTACGGTTCGCGCACGATGGATATCGACCTGCTGTTCTACGACAACCGGGTCGTCGACAGCGACCGGCTGACGATTCCCCACCCGCGGATCGCCGAAAGGGATTTCGTGCTGGCGCCGCTCGAGGAGGTACTTCCCGACTACGTGCACCCGGTGCTGAAGAAAACGATCCGGCAACTGCGCCGCGAACTGCTGCAGGCCGCAAATCCGCCGGGCGCGGACGGCATGAAAAACTGACGAAAAATCACTACCTTTGTTTCCTATTCTCCGATTAAAATGAGCGTGACCGAAATAAATATCTGTAAAACAATCGCCCGCTTCGGGATCCTGGCTTTTTTCTGCTTCGGGATCCTGGCCCGCTGCGCCAGCGTCGGCACCCCGCAGGGAGGCCCGCGCGACTCGCTGCCGCCGAAAGTCGTCATGATGACCCCCGCTTTCGGGACGACCAATTTCAAAGACAAACGGATCACGATCCAGTTCAACGAATACGTCCAGCTCAAAGACCAGCAGAAGGAGTTTTTCACCTCCCCGTTCATGAAGAAAAAACCGACCCTCATGCTGCGGGGGCGGGGTATCCAGATCGACCTGAAGGAGGATCTGGATTCGAACCAGACCTATTCGCTGAACTTCGGCAAAAGCGTCGTGGACAACAACGAGGGGAATCCGTATACCGGTCTGCGCTACGTCTTTTCGACGGGCGACCACATCGACTCGCTGCTGATGTCCGGCTACACGACCGACGCCATGACGACGGATACGGTGGGCAACGTCTACATCCTCTTTTACGACGCGAAAACCGACTCGATCCCGCAGTACGATTCGACGCTGCTGAAAAGCAAACCGATCGCCGTCGGGAAATCTTTCCCGAACGGAATCTTCATCGCTGAGAACCTGAAACCGATCGACTACCGGATCTACGCGCTCGAAGACAACAACGGGAACCTCGAATACGAACCGGGAGTGGACCGCGTGGCATTCCTCGACTCGACCTACAACCCGCTGAACCAGCCGGGATTCGACATCTGGTACGACACCACGCGCCGCTACATGCAGGCCGACCCGCAGATCATGATGCGGATGTTCATGGACAAACCGTTCAGACGACAGACCTACACCGGATCGAAGCGCACGCACGGCAACCGGATCGTGCTTACCTTTACGGCTCCGCATCCCGACATCAAAGAACTTTCGTTCGAAGGAATCGACCCCAGAAAGATCGTCACCGAATACGGAAATTCGAAGCGGGACACCATGGAACTGTGGTTCGACTCCAGATCCGAAGACCTGCCCGACACGCTGCGCGGCAAGCTGATTTACATGAAGCACGACAGCCTGTTCCGCTTGCAGCCCGACACCCAACTGCTGAAACTGGGCTGGAGGGCCCCGGCAAAAAAAGACAAGGAAAAAGACGAGAAAAAGAAAAAAGAGGACGACCTTCCGGAACCCAATCCGTTCAAAGTCCGCGTAGCGGGCGGGACGACGCTCAATCCGGAGAAAAACATCGTTTTCGAATTCGATTATCCGCTGACGGGAGTCGACAGCGCGGCCATGTCGTTGCTGAAACTCGGGGAAGGCGACCAGACGACGCCGATCGGGCTGACTTTCCGGCAGGATACCCTGAAACTTCGGAAATGGACTCTCGCGGCCCCGTGGGAAGCCGATCAGAAATACCGGCTGCTTATCCCGGCCGGCGTATTCAAGAACACCAACGGCGAGAGCAACGATACGCTGCGATCCGAGTTTACGATCGAATCGCCCGAAAAGTACGCCACGCTGGTGCTGAATATCCAGGGTAAAACGCCCGAAAGCGAATACGTCGTACAGGTGATCTCCCCGCAGGGCTCCGTTCTGAAAGAGGTCGCCCATCTGAAAACGGGGAGCCATACGTTGCAATACATCGACGTAGGTACCGTAAAAATCCGTTTCATCGAGGATCTCAACGGGAACGGCCGATGGGACACCGGATCGCTGGTCGAAAGACGGCAGCCCGAACGGGTCGGGATGTACGTCGACGACAATAATTCGGAGGAGATCACGACCAAGGAGAACTGGGAATTGGTCTTCGACGTGGACATGAACCGGATTTTCGGCCCCGTTACGATGGAAAGCATGACGGCGAAAATCAACCGGGACAACGAAGCGCGGCTGAAAGCGATCGCCAAAAAACGGGCCGAAGACGCCGCCAACCAGAAGAAACAGCATAACAGCGGCGGCGGCATGGGCATGGGCAGCATGGGAGGTATGGGCAGCATGATAGGCCGGTAACGAAAGCTCGTCGCGGAACAAACGAATGCGGAACAAGAAACGAAATATGTGGAAAATAGCTAAACTGTCTTTACTCGTGATCCTGCTGGGATGCGGAACGCTCCGGGCCCAGCATTATATCGGCGTGCGCGGCGGATGGGGCGGCGGTTCCGCACGGTTCACCCCGTCCCGGGAGACGGGCACCGAATGGGGGCTCTATTCGGGCGGGATTTCGTATAAATTCTATACCGCGCAAAAATTCGTCGGGGCCATCCAGGCCGACTTGCAGTACATGGGACGCGGATTCATGTACGACCTGCAAAGCAAAGGCGACACGAGCTACCACCGCACGATCAATTCGTTCGAACTGCCGCTGATGTGGCAACCGCATTTCTACTTCATGCAGCGGCACGGACGCTTCTTCGTCAACCTGGGCGTCTACCTCTCTTATTTCATGGACTCGAAATACTATTATAAATCGAAACGGGCGGGGATCTACGAACAGGGACCGTATACGATGAAACTGACCCGCGATACGCGGTGGGGGTACGGGCTTTGCGGCGGAGCGGGACTTTCGTTCCTGATCCGTCGGTTCGAGGTGGCTTTCGAAGGCCGCTACTATTTCGGTTACTCGGACGTTCTGCGGAACGGAACCAAATACCAGGGCAATCCGACCCATTCGCCGCTGGACAACATCAACGTTTCGATGGCCTTCTATTACCGCCTGAGCAAAGAAGGCATCCGCGCCGAGCCGAGCAAGGGCGTCGCGAGACGGATGCAGGAGGCCGAAATGCGCCGGGCCGAAAGACTGATCGAAAAAGCGAAAAAGCACGGGGATAGCCTGGGCGCAGCGGGACCTTTTCCGCCGACAGTCTGCCATCCGGACTACGGCAAGCGCTCCCGGACTCCCTGCAACGAATGCTTCCGGACTCCTTGCAGCGACAAAAACCGGAAAAGCGGAAAACGAAGCGGGAAAAAACGGAAAAGGAGTATCCCGCACCCGCCGGAACGCCCGGACAAACGGCCGGCCAACCGACGGTAAAAAGAGACCGAATCGATACAGGAATCACAAAAAACAGATAAAAAATGAACGACCGCATCGAATCCACCCGCCAGCAAAAAATCGGGCGGCAAATCCAACGCGACATCAGCGAAATTTTTTCCAAAGAGGCCGCTTCGCTGCTGTGCGGAGCCATGGTATCGGTAACGCTGGTACGGATGAGTCCGGATTTCGAACTGGCTAAGATTTACCTGAGCATCTTCCCGTTCGAAAAACATGCGGAGGTGATGGCCTCGCTGCAGGAAAACAACTGGCTGATTCGCAAAACGCTCGGCGCGCGGGTTAGGAACCAGTTGCGGCACGTGCCCGAACTGGCCTTCTACATCGACGACTCGCTGGAATACATCAGCGCGATCGACAAACTGCTGAAATAGAAAATCCGGATCATGCCCCGTCTACCGCTCTTTTTCGCACGGCGTTACCTTTTTTCGAAGAAATCGCACTCGGTGATCAACATCGTCTCGGGAGTGAGCGCCTTTTCCGTGGCGATCCCGGTGATGGCGATGGTGATTCTGCTGTCGGTATTCAACGGTTTCGAGGGGCTGATCAAAAGCATGTACCGGTCGTTCGACCCGGATATCCGGATCACGCCGGTACGGGGCAAGGTATTCCCGATCGACTCGCTGCCGCGCGAACGCTTTCTGGCAATCGACGGAGTGCGGGACGCGGCGTATGCGCTCGAAGACAATGCGGTCTTCGAGTACCGCGACCGGCAGGCTTTCGGCACGATGTGCGGGGTCGATTCGCTCTACCGGCAGGTGGTGCCGCTGGACAGCCTGCGAACCGAAGGCGTATTCCAATTGCAGTTCGGAGATTTCCCGGAAGCCTACGTCGGACAGGGCATGGCCTACGCGCTGGGCATCCGGGTCAACCTGAACAGCCCGATCTCGGTGTACGTCCCCCGGCGCGGGCGGGTTTCGCCGCTGCTGCCGTACAGTTTCTACAAAAAACAGAATATTTTCCCGTCGGGCGTATTCGCGCTGGAAGCCGAAGTGGACGGGAAATACGTGATCGTCCCGCTCCACTTCGCACAGGAACTGCTCGACTATCCGGGACAAGCTTCGTCGGTAGCCATCCGTCTCGAAGCGAACGCTTCGCCGCAGCGGGTGCAGCAACAGATCGGGCAATGGCTCGGCGACAATTACAAAATCCAGTCGCGCTACCAGCAAAAAGAGTCGTTCTACCGCATCATGATGTACGAAAAATGGGGGATCTATTTCATCATCCTGCTGGTACTGGTGATCGCTTCGTTCTCGCTGATCGGTTCGCTGGTAATGCTGATCATCGAAAAACGCAAGGATTCGCAGACGCTCGTCACGATGGGCGCCGATACGAAGCTGCTCCGTAAGATCTTCGTCGCCGAGGGGATGCTGATCTACCTGATCGGCGCCGGCGGCGGATTGCTGCTCGGCGTCGCGCTGGCGCTGGCCCAGCAGCATTTCGGGTTCCTCAAACTCTCCGGAGAGACGTTCCTGATCGACGCCTACCCGGTCGAAGTCCATCCGAGCGACCTGGCGTGGGTAATCGTAACGTTCGTTTCGGTCAGCTACCTGATCTCCGTGCTGACGGTACGCGCGATGATACCGAAAAAAGAGATAAGTCAGAACCGACCATGATAAAACGATTGATCTGCCTGTTGTGCGTCGCCGTCACGGCGGCCGCCTGCAACCGGCCCCGCAACATACCGGACGAGAAATTGATCGCCATCACCCGCGAGATTTTCCTGGCCAACGCCTACCGCGACTCGCCGAAAAGCGGATTCTCGCAGGCGGACACGGTGGATTTCTACACCCCGATTTTTGAAAAATACGGATACAAACCCTCGGATCTCAGCTACACGATCAACAACCTTTCGCGGCGCAAAAGCGTCCGATTTACGGACATTCTGGAAGAAGTGGCCCGGCGGCTGGATCGGGAAGACTCCCTGATGAAAGCGCGGATCGCCACGCTGGACACCGTCGACAGCCGCACCATGAACCGCTACCGACGCGTCGTCTACTCCGACTCGACCCGGCGGCTCCGGCGCCTGTCCGATCCCGACAAACCGGACATCGTCCTTCCGGTACGTCCGGGACGCTACCAGGTCGCATTCAAGTACGACCTGGACACTTCGAGTCGTAACGGAAACCTCCGCTATACGCACTACCAGTTCGATACGACGGACGGCACGAAAGGCAGTTTCTACTACCTGGGGTATATCAAAGGGGCTCAGAAACAGGAAATTTTCAGTTTCGACGTCACCGATCCGAAAACGAACGAAGTACGGATCAGCCTGGCGACCTCCCCGTCCGACAAGGAAAAGAGCATCGCCCTGCGCATCGACTCGATGACGATCACCTACTTCCTGCCGCTGCGGGAAGCCGCCGATTCGCTGATCCGCGAAATATTCCGGTTCAACCCGAGCCTGGCAGCGTACAACTTACCTTCAAACGCCTCCCATGTCGCAGATAAAAAGGAGATTATCGGCGCACTTTATCCTGACACCACAGGGACTGCTGCGCAACGGGATTCTGTCGTTCGACGCTGACGGCGTCCTACGGGAAATCGCCGCCTCCGACGCGGTCGATTCGCAACAGCGGGTGGAGTTTTTCGGCGGCCTGCTGATCCCCGGCATGGTCAATGCGCATTGCCATCTGGAACTGTCGTACCTGCGCGGCCGGATCGCCCGCGGCTGCGGGTTCGCCGGGTTTGCCGACGCGATCGCGCGGGCGCGCAACAAAACCGCCCCGCAACAACGTATCGAAGCGGCCGCTTATTGGAACGCCCGGATGGAACACGACGGCATAGTGGCCGTCGGGGATATTTGCAACGGCACGTCTACGTTCGAGCTGAAACGGAATAGCCGCATCCATTACCACAATTTCATTGAAGGCTTCGGCCTGCGCACGACCGACTTTTCATTCCTACGCCGAATCGCCGCCGAATCGGAAGCGCTCGGACTCTCCGCCTCGGTCACCCGCACGCCACCTATTCGCTGCAGGACGCCGCGTTCCGGGCGATCGCCGCAGCGGGAAACCCGCTGTCGGTACACTTTATGGAAAGCCGCGGCGAACAGGAACTTTTCGAAGAACGGGGGGCCCCTTCACGAACGGAACCTCCGGGAAGGCGTAACGATCGATTTCGCCGGATACGGATCGCCGGCCGGACGCATCGCAGGCTCGGTCCCGAAAGAAAAAAATATGCTGCTGGTGCACAACACGTTCGTCACCGAACAAATCGCAGACACTCTTCAACATCGTTTCGGGAACCGGCTCACATGGGTATTGTGCCCTCGGTCGAACGATTTTATCGAAAGGGCGACGCCTCCCGCCGAGTTACTCCGCAGGTTATCGGGGCGGATCGCCGTCGGCACCGACAGCCTCGCGTCGAACGATTCGCTGTCGATGATCGACGAACTGAAAAGGTTCCCGGAAATCCCGCTGCCCGAACGGCTGCAATGGGCCACCCGCAGCGGCGCCGAAGCGCTCGGAATCGACGCATGGGCCGGCAGTTTCGACATAGGCAAACGTCCCGGAGCCGTACTGATCACCGGCATCGACTGGGACACCCTGACCCTGCTGCCGCACGCCGCCAGCCGCCGCATCCTGTAAACCCTTCCCACAGGCCGTACCGCGCCCCGAATCGTCCGATCGGGACGAACGCGGCGAAAAATTAAGTATTTATACCCATTCAAAATAGGTCTATCCTCTCTGTTCCGTGCTACACATTGGATGTAAATTTGTTATGTGTAAAAGTATGCACGTTATCGGACAAGAGTTATGGGGAAATATTTCGATATGCTGATGGAGGATGTCCGCATGAAAGAGGGCCTGACGGCCTGCATGAACTGCGGTATCTGTACGGGAGTCTGCCCCGCGGCCGAGTTTTACAACTACGACCCGCGCCAGATCGTCAACATGGTGCAAACCAAGGACGACGACGCCATCGAAAAGCTGCTCAAAAGCGATACGATCTGGTACTGCGGGGAGTGCATGTCGTGCCGCCCGCGCTGCCCGCGCGGCAATACGCCCGGATATATCATCCAGTCGCTGCGCACGCTGTCGCAAAAACTCGGTTTCTTCACCGAGTCCGAGAAAGGACGCCAGCAACTGGCCATCAAACGCACCATCGGGCAGAATATCCTGACGTCGGGTTACTGCGTCAAGCCGAATTTCGTCGATCCGGATCTACATCCCGAACAGGGGCCGGTATGGCGGTGGATCCACGACAACGACAAAGACGTCTTCGAACGTTTCGGCGACAACTACTGCAAGGTAGGCGTCGGAGCCGGACGCAAGATCGACGACCGCAGCATGGAGGAGATCCGCAGCATTTTCGAAGTGACCGGGGGTATGCGTTTTTTCGAGAACATCGAAACGTGCTCGGATAAAAAAGCGAAGGAAATGGGATACGAAAAAGCCGGGGACGACTATTTCCACGACGTATTCACGACTAACAGCGGCCAACACTCCGGAAAATAAGAAGCCGAAACAAAAAACGAACGCGATGAAAACACCCTGGAAAGAGTATCAAAAACAGATCGCCGACAACGATTACTACTATGCGCGCAGCTGCATCCGGCAGAATTTTTTTCCCGGATCGGAAGCGGCCTTTTTAAATATCCTGCGCAACGACCTGGGTCGGGACATCCACGAAGACCCGCGTCACACCTCCTGCACCGGCATCGGCTACCATACCGACATCGTGCCGCTCGAAACGATCATGACGGTCGTGGCGCGGCAGTTCTCGCTGATGACCGAATCGGGGTACGAGAATTTCGTCCCGTCGTGCATCACGTCGTTCGGCATCTATTCGAAGCGCTCGAAATGTGGCACGACTTCCCGGAACTGGAAGAGAAGGCCCGCGACTACCTTTATAAAGCTACCGGCCGCGAATTCAAAAAGCCGAAAAACCTGGCGCACACGTCCGACGTGATTTTCCACCACCGCGAAGAGATCGCCGCGAAAGCCAAACACAAATTGGTCAATGTCGAAACCGGAAAACCGCTGCGCGGCGTCGAACACATCGGCTGCCACTATGCGAAGATTTTCCCGAAGGTCGGTATCGGCGGATCGGAATTCCCGTACGTGCTGGCCGGAATGATTGAGGCGTGGGGCGGCGAAGTGGTCGACTATCCGGAGCGGCGGCACTGCTGCGGATTCGGATTCCGCAATTACCTGGTGATGGCCAACCGCGGCTATTCGGTCGCCAACTCCAAGAAAAAGTTCGAATCGATGGCCCCGTACAAGCCCGACTTCATCCTGGCCAACTGTCCGGGCTGCGCGATGTTCCTCGACAAATGGCAATACACGATCTCCGAAATGGAGGGAACGTTTTACGGGCAGGACAACCGCGGCATCCCCGTGCTGACCTACGAAGAGTTGGCCGGGCTGGTGCTCGGATACGATCCCTGGGAACTCGGTATGCAGATGCATCAGGTTGCCGTCGAACCGCTGCTCGACAAGATGGGCGTCCAGTACGACCCGTCGGCGAAATACCTCGGCAAAAATGGAAAATACATCGGGCAACCGGCCCCCGCGGCGATCGGAAGCTACACGAAAAACATACTGTAACGGATTATGGGAAAAAAGGTAATTATCATCGGCGGAGGCGTCGCAGGGATGCAGACGGCCATTACGCTCAGCAAACTGGGCATCAGCCCGGTGATTATCGAGAGAGAGGAGACGATCGGCGGCAAGTTGAACCGCTGGGACCGGCTCTTTCCGACCATGACCCCCGCGAGCGAAGTACTCGGATCGCTTCGCGAACAGGTCGACGCTTCCGGCGCCGAAATCCTCACGTCCCGGGAGGTGAAGGAGATCGGACAGGAGGGTAAAAACGTAACGCTGAACGACGGCACCCGGCTTCGCTCCGACGCGGTGGTCGTCACTTCGGGTTTCGACCTTTTCCCGGCCGAACTGAAAGAGGAGTACGGTTATAAAATCTACGACAACGTATATACGACGGTAGACGTCGAACGGATGTTCCGCAACGGCGGCATCCGCACGGCCGACGGCCGGATACCGAAGACGATCGCCTTTCTGCATTGCGTCGGATCGCGCGACGAGAAGGTGAACCAGCGCCACTGCTCGCGGGTCTGCTGCATCACCGGCGTCAAACAGGCGATCGAAATGAAACAGGCGATCCCCGACGCCGAGGTATACAGCTTTTACATGGACATGCGAATGTTCGGCCCCGGCTACGAGGAACTCTACCGGCAAGCGCAGCAGGAGTTCAATATCCATTTCATCCGCGGCCGCATCTCCGAGGCGAGCCAAACGATCGACAACCGAGTGCAGATCAAAGGCCGAAGACACGCTGATCGGCCTGCCGCTGAAAATGACCGTCGACATGCTGGTGCTGATCGTCGGCATGAAAGCCGGAGCATGCAACCTGCAGTGGAGCCGCTGCAACGGCGTCGACCTATACCCCAGCGGATTCGTCAAGCCGAAAGATCAGTTTACCGGAAGCGTCGACTCGGGGTCGCCGCATATCTTCTATGCCGGAACGATCACGGCGCCGAAAAACATCGGGGGAGTCGATCAACGAAGCCGTCGCCGCCGCACACCGGGTGGCCGAATCGCTAAAAGAATAACGCCATGAACTGGGGATTTTCCATCAGCCAAACGCGCGGCGTAGACATCGACCGCAACGACATGCAGTACTCCCGCCGGCTGCTGGCCGAACATCCGGAACTACAGACCTGCATCGCGTGCGGCAACTGTACGGCGACCTGTACGGCCGGCAATCTGACCAAGTTCAACGTGCGTAAACTGCAAACGCTGGTGCGGCGCGGCGAATACCGCGGCATCCGCGAAGAACTGGCCAAATGTATGCTGTGCGGCAAATGCCGGCTGGTCTGCCCGCGCGGAATCAACATCCGGCAATTGGTGCTGACTCTGAAAAAAGAGGTGCCCGAAAAGTAACGGACCGTTTCCGCGAACCCGGACGAAGAAAAACGAAGTTGTAAACAACCGCACGCGGCACCGCGTGCACCGTTATCGGAATAAAACATGGAGCATTTCAGACTATTCGTCTTGCCGTTCTGGCTGGGAGCCTTCTTCCTGCTGGTAACGCTTCTGTATAAATATATCGGCTGGTTCGTCGGACTGACCGCGGCGGAGCGCCGTCTGTTCGTCCGGTCGCTGTTCACCCGCTCGACGTTCCGCTCGGTCGGGGAGGTTATCAGCGAATCGCTGCTGCACCGCAAGATATGGCGCACCAACAAACTGCTGGGTTACATGCACACCAGTTTCGCGCTGGGATGGTTTCTGTTGATCCTGACCGGCTGGATCGAAACGCTGGTCTACTTCAAGGGCGAAAACGTTCCGCTGTACGTCGATATCTTCTTCTCTTATTACGTACACCCTATTTTCGAGCATAATTTCAATTTCTCGCTGATCAAAGACGCGCTGCTGCTGCTGATCCTGATCGGTATCGGCCTGGCGCTGTTCAAACGAATCCGTTCGCGGATGATGGGTATGCGCCGAACGACCCGGCATACGCCGGGCGACCGGATCGCCCTGTCGGCGCTGTGGCTGATCTTCCCGGCCCGGCTGCTGGCCGAGAGCATGACCAGCGGCGTAATCTGGAAATTCGGCGGCATCGTATGGGCGCTCGGCGAAGAGCACCACCTGATTCCCCCGGGAGTCGGCTGCGGCAGCTTCCTGACCAATTCGACCGGCGAACTGCTGGCCCGCATACTGCCGCCCGACGTGCTGATGGCCGGCGAACTGCCGACCTGGTGGTTCTACTCGATCACGCTGGGCGTCTTTTTCGTCGCGCTGCCGTTCTCGCGCTATATGCATATTTTTACCGAGATTCCGCTGATTTTCCTACGAAACGCGGGGCTGCGCAGCAAAGAAAAACCGTCGAGCTACGACCATTTCCAGACCAACGCCTGCTCGCGCTGCGGCATCTGCATCGACCCCTGCCAGTTGCAACGGGCCGCCGGGATCAACGGCGTGCAGTCGGTCTACTTCCTGCGCGACCTGCGGAGCGGCAACCTGACCGATGCGGTGGCCAACAACTGCTTGATGTGCGGTCGCTGCGAACAGGCCTGCCCGGTCGGCATCGAACAAAATACGCTGCGGCTGAACAGCCGCCAGCGGACGGCCGTACCGGTCGGCGAAAACCGTTACGGATATATCCGGGGAATCGACCGTTCGCAGGGAAACGGCAAAGTCGGCTACTTCGCCGGCTGCATGACGCTGCTGACCCCGAAGATCCTCCGCGCGATGGACGACATTTTCAAAGCGTCCGGCGATGAAGTGTGGTGGGCCGACAAAGAGGGGGCGTATGCTGCGGCAGACCGCTGAAGCTCTCGGGCGAAGTGGACGCCGCACGGAAAATGATGGAATACAATACGGAACTTTTCCGCCAGCACGGCATCGAAACGCTGGTTACTTCGTGTCCGATCTGCCTGCGCGTTTTCCGCGAAGACTACCGGCTGGAAGGCATCGAGGTGCTGCACCATTCGGAGTACATCCAGCGATTGTTGAAAGCGCACCGGATCGACCCGAAAATCGGCGACCTGAATTTCACCTACCACGACCCCTGCGAGCTGGGACGCGGTTCGGGCATTTACGACGCTCCGCGCGAAGTGATCGCCGCAGTCGGTCGGCTGACCGAAGTGGCCGAAAATCGTGAAAAAGCGCTCTGCTGCGGTTCGAGCCTGGCGAACATCGCCATCGACGACGACGGACAGCGGAAAATCGGCGAAAGCGTCGCGGCAGCCTTTGCCGCCACCGGGGCCGATGCGGTCGTCACGGCCTGTCCGCTGTGCAAGAAAGGAATCGCCCGGGGCAATTCGATGCCTGTTTACGATCTTGCGGAAATCGTCGCCCAAGCATTATGATACCGGACGTTCCGAAACCATAATACTATACGGCAGGAGGCTCCCCGCCGTTACGAACCCGCCCCAAAACGGGCCTTTTCTCATCACCATACGAATAGCTCGATCACGCTGTCGATTTCGTCGACCGGCCTTCCGGAAAAAGCCAGCGCCACAGAGTCGGAAGTCACCGAAAAAGGCACTTCCGCCGATCCGCGAAACGAACGGCCGAAAGGACGACACCGCCAGCCAGCGACAGGGAAAACATATTGCCGTCACCGAGCATAGTAAATACCCCTGTGAATAAACATCCCGAAACGGCTATCCTAAAAACTCTTCCCGACTGCGGAGACTCTCCGACGCAGGCCGGTACCCGCCATAAAACGGCAAGCAAGCAAAGGTATTTTATGGGCGTATTTTTTAGTTTTATAAACAACAATAATAAATATTAGTAAAGAATAAATTTTAATGTACAGAAATACAACCAGTTACTAATTGCTTGTCCCGGCAAAAACCACCGTAACCTTAATCTTATCGATCCGTCTGCCGTCCATCTCTTCGACTTGCAGAACCAGATCGCGGCAGGTCAGCGTTTCGCCCCGGTGCAGAAAATCCTTCCGGATCTCCAGCATCAGCCCGGCGATCGTCTCCGCGCCGCCTTTCATGGCGTCGAGATAATCGTCGTCCAATTCCAACACTTCGAGGAAATCATTGATATGGGTTTTACCGTCGAACAGGTACGTATTCGAAGAGAGCTTCGTATAAAAAGCCTGATCGCGGTCGGATTCGTCCGAAATTTCGCCGACGATCTCCTCCAGGATATCTTCCAACGACAGCAACCCCATCGTGGAACCGTACTCGTCGACCACGATCGCCATGTGGATCTTGCTGTCCCGGAACTCCTCGAGCAATTCGTTGATTTTCTTGTGCTCCGGCACGAAATAAGGCTTGCGGATCAGATTCTGCCACTCGAAATCCCGCTCGTGCGAGACATACGACAGCATATCTTTTACATATAGCACCCCTTTGATATGATCGATACTCTCTTCGTAGACGGGAATCCGCGAGAAACCGGACGAAACGATCGTCTCGCGCACCCGATCGAAATCGGCCTCGATGTCGAGCGAAACGATGTCCAGACGGGGTTTCATGATCTCCACCACTTCGGTATGAACGAAATCCACGATCTCGGACAGCATCCGCTTCTCCTCGGCGCTCTGTCCGGAGGTCATCTCGATCGCATTCGACAGTTCGTCGATCGAAATGTTCTCCCGCTTCCGCGTCACGCTCCGGTTGATATAACCGCCCGAACGAATCAGCAGGAACGAAACCGGCCTGAACAGCGCCTTGAGCAACAGCAACGGTACGGCCATCATCCGCGCGATACGCACCGGATGGTACGATGCGAGGATTTTCGGCATGATCTCTCCGAACAGCAGCAACAGGAACGTAACGATCACCATCTTCACGACGAACTCCAGCCCCGCGGCGCCGGCGAACCCGACCAGCGAGTCGATCAGTCCGTTGGACAGGATCACGATGCAGATATTGACCAGGTTATTGACGACCAGAATCGTCGCCAACAGATACTCGTCCGCCGACAGCAACCGCAGGATCGCATTGCTCCTACGATCCGGACTGTTCTTCAGCCGGACGACATCCCGCGGCGAAAGGGAGAAAAAAGCGGTTTCAGAAGCCGAAACCGACGCCGAAACGCCCAGCAACAGAATTACGATCAGCAGGATCACGGAATCCTGCAGCGTAAACGGGTTGAACGTCACGGCCTGGATAAAACACGCTGTCAAAATTACAGATATTTAGCCGGCCCGATCCATAACCGGAACGGCTTAGTCAAACAACGAACTGCTCTGCCCCTTGTCGCTCTGCTGTGCGGAATCGTCTTTCAACACGACCCTCGCACTGCGGTTACCTTCCGCCGAAGTGTCTTTGACGAACTTGATATTCCGACGAACGAAGGCGGGACGGTTCTCCAGTTCTTCGATATCGATATCGGAACCTTCGTCCTTCTTGGATTCGATGGCAGGTTGCGAAACCGGCGCGCTGAACGGTTTGGGCTGCGGTCTCGGCGGAACCGGGACGGGACGGTTCGGCACGATCCGGCGGGCGGCATCGGGCTGCCCCCCCGGCGCGGCGGACACCGGACGCACGGACGGCTCATGCGGCACGAACGCCGGTTTTTCGGCCGGTTCGGGCGACTCGACAACCGGTTCGCCGGCAACCGCATCGTTCTCCGACTCGCCGCGAACGTTCGCCTTGCGAAGCGAATCCTTGTAATCCTGCAGAGGCGAATAGCTGACCATGTTCATCTGCGCATAATCGAATCCGGTCGCGATGATCGTCACCTCGATATCCTGTCCGAGAGCGTCGTCCTTACCGGCTCCCCAAATAATATCGGCGTTGTTCCCGGCGCGTTCCTGAATGTACTCGGTAATCATATAGGTCTCCTCGAGCGTGATCTCTTCGTCGCCCGAGGTGATGTTGATCAAGATATTTTTCGCCCCGGCGATGTCGTTGTGGTTCAGCAACGGGGACTCCAGCGCCATGTTGGCCACCTTCATCGCCCGGTCTTCGCCGGAAGCGCGGCCCGAACCCATCAACGCTACACCGCTGTCGCTCATCACGGTCTGCACATCGGCGAAATCGACGTTCACCGTATTTTCGCGCGTAATCACCTCGGCGATCCCGCGGGCTGCGGTAGCCAAAATATCATCGGCCTTGCCGAACGCCTCGGTCAGCGTCAGCTTGCCGAAGATCTCCTGAATGTTCTCGTTGTTGATCAGCAGCAGCGAATCGACGCAGCCGCGCAGCTCCTCGATCCCCTGCTGGGCCTGCCGCATCCGTTTCGGGCCCTCGGTCTTGAACGGAAGAGTCACGATGGCCACCGTCAGGATACCCAGCTCCTTGGCTGCCCGGGCGATCACCGGCGCCGCGCCGGTTCCGGTTCCACCGCCCATACCGGCCGTGATGAAGACCATCTTGGTGCCTTCGCGCTTGTAAATCTCGATGATCTCGTCGAGGCTCTCCAAAGCCGCCTGTCGTCCTTTTTCCGGATTGTTGCCGGCGCCCAGGCCGTTCTGTCCGAGACGCACCTTTACCGGGACGGGACTGTTGCGCAGCGCCTGCGGATCGGTATTGCACACCATGAACGAAACGTCGGCGATCTCCAGCTCGAACATGTGGTTGACGGCATTGCTACCGCCGCCGCCGACACCCGTAACCATGATGATCGAAGGCGACAGCTTCGGAATTTCAAAATCGATTATATCTTTTACGTCAGACATATACTAAATCTTTTACGCTTTTCACACTCGTTCCATTACGACCGACGCGGGCCGAAACCGATCCGCCCGCGCCGATAAACCTAAATCTCGTTATCTTCAATCTCCTCGTCAAACATGTTGATCACTTTCTCCCTGAGCTTCGAGAACAATCCCGGCTTGCGCTTGGGTTTGTATTCCGGTTCGTAAGCGTCGTCCTGCAACCCGGCGCCTTCCTCTTCGTGCGGCCGGCTCCCGCTCCGGTAAAAATCGTTCAACTTCCGCTTGACCGGCGAAGCGGGCTCGGTAACCGGCTTTTCCTCCCTTGCCGGACGAACGACCTGCTGTTTCGACCGGGAAGTCTTGTTCTGGGCCCGTTCGTCGAATGCCCGCGCCAGGATGCCGACGGCAGTCGCCATGGCCGGCTGTCCGGCCGTTTCGAGACTCTCCCCGTCGAGCGTGCTCTCCGCCCCCGCTACGCGGGCATCCATCCCGGTGTAACTTTTAAACAAGGTCTCGACATGCTTCAACTGCGCGCCTCCTCCGGTCAGCACCACCCCGGCGGCAAGCCGATCCTGAAACCCGGATTTTTTCAGTTCCTCGACCACGAAGTCGATGATGTCGAGCATCCTCGCCTCGATGATCGCCGCCAGATTCTGAGACGAAATCTCTTTCGACGCCTTCGCGCTCAGGCCCGGCGTGGTAATGTATTTGTCGGGCTGCGCCGCATCGCGCATGGCTTCCCCGTAACGGGTCTTCAGGTTCTCGACATGCTTTTCGAGAATCCCGTACGAGCGGATATCCTTGTTGATCACGTTGCCGCCCATCGGGATGATCCCTACGTGACGGATGATATTTTTCTGATAAACGACCACGTCCGTCGTCCCCGCTCCGATATCCACCACGGCGACTCCTTCCTCCTTTTCGTCGGGCGTCAGCACGGCCTCGGCCGAAGCGATCGCATTCAGGAAAAGCCCGAGCGGAACGATATCCACCCGTTTGAGGGCCATCTCCAACCGGTTGATCGCGACCGAATCGCCCAATATGATGTTGAACGTCGACGCCAGTTTGTTGCCGAACGTCCCGACCGGATTGGCCGTCTCCTCCTCGTCGTCGACAATGTAGTTCTGCGGAATGATCTGCAGGATTTTCTCCCCTTCGGGAGCCGGAACGTTGCGCATACTGTCGTGCAACTGGCGGACGTCCTCCTGGCGGATCTCCCCGCCGCGGCTGGCAAATACGTAATAGGGCTGCTTTACGCTGCGGATGTGCTGTCCCGATATACCGGCATAGGCTTCGGTGATCCGGATTCCCTGGCGCTCTCCGATCGCATCGACGGCCTCCTTGATGCTTCTGGAAACCAGGTCGATATTTTTGATTTCGCCGCGGATCATCCCCGCCCCCTGCACGGCGGAAACTTCCCGGTCGATAACCCGAATCCGGCCGTCCTCGCCTTTCGTGCCGATCATCGCGACCACGGTATTCGTCCCTAAATCGATTGCAACAATATAATCCCCGTTTTCCACTTTCATTCCTGTTTATTCGATGCAGACAATCTGATCTTTATATTTCAAATTTATGTAGCTACAACAATTCCACCCCTCGTAGGCGACGGCATGCCGGTAAAAACTCAATAACTTTGCCAGTTTCTGTTCGTAACCGTCGACGCTGCCGAGCATGATCACCTGGTCGCCCGCCCTGGGCACGATCTCGATATCAGGATCGTACCCGTCCCCGGCCTGCGAGCCGACGACATGAACCTGAACGATAAACGCTTTCCAGAAGTCGTCACTATCCACGAATTTCACAAAATTAATCAGTTTCACCAAAAACGAGTAATTTTTCTGCACTTTTTTCGGGATTTCCGGCGAACCGGTCGAGCGGCCCGACATAGTCCGGTTTGAACGGGAACGGCACATAACCGGTAACCACCGGAACATAGACCACGAAATAGCGCTGCTGCGGCAGGACATAGCCGTCGTCGGTCACGTAGAAATTGTACCCGTTTTGCGTATTGAACCGCACCACCGGACGCCGTTGCGTCAATTCCACGTTCAGCCGCCCATCCATCGAAGTGTAGACGCGGGCCGTGCGGACGAACCCGCGCCGCCGGACGAAACGCTCCAGTTCGAGGGTATTGATCGACGACAGTTCGGTTCCGACCAACTTCATCTTTTCGGCTGCGAACCACGCCCTGACCATCGCCGGCGTAATGAAATTCCGCTCGGCGCTGTCCAGCACCGTCACCCGTACCTCCCGGCACAACTGTTCCTTTTTCCGCTGCGACGTATATCGCAACGAAAACGACAGGTAGACCGCAAGCAGCGTCCACGTCAGCAGATTCAGGGTGATAACCAGCGACCGTTTCACGATTCTCCGTTTTATCGGGTTCTTATTTTTCTGCGAATAAACCGGCGATCTGCGTGCAGAAGCGGTCGATATCGCCCGCCCCGAACGTCACCAGCAATTCCGGGTTCTTCGATTTCAGCACGTCCGTCAGATCCTTCTTGCGGACGACCCGTGCCGGACAACCGATCAGCGGCAGCAGCATTTCGGAAGCCACCCCTTCGATCGGCTCCTCGCGCGCCGGATAGATCGGCAGCAGCAACACCTCGTCGCACAAAGACAACGCCTCGGCGAACTCCCGGTAAAAATCGCGCGTCCGGGTGTACAGGTGCGGCTGGAACACCACCGTCAGCTTCCGCGCCGGGAACATCTCCCTGACCGACGTGATCGCGGCCCGCAGTTCGTTCGGATGGTGCGCGTAATCGTCCATATAAATATGCTTCGGCGTATTGACGTAAAAATCAAACCGGCGCTTCACGCCGCTGAACGACGCGATCGCGACCCGCAGCTTCGCTTCGTCGAACCCGGCCACCCACAGCATCGCCGCCGCCGCCACGCAATTTTCGACATTCACCCATCCCGGAACGCCCGGCGTGCAATCCCGGATCACGCGGTCGGGACAAACAAGGTCGAACGTGTGCCGCCCGTCCGGCTCAAGCCGGATGCGGTCGGCGTAAAAGTCGCAGGGCGTATCGTATGCATACCGGTAAACCCGGATTCGGTCGTTACGGATATCCAGTTCGACCCCCTGTTTGAGAATCAGCGCGCCGCCCGGTCTGATCTGCCCGACAAACTCCGAAAAAGCCTCTTTGACCGCTTCGTGCGTCCCGTAAATGTCGAGATGGTCGGCATCGACCGCCGTCACGACCGCGACGTCCGGATAGAGCGCAGAAACGACCGATCGAACTCGTCGGCCTCGACGACCAACCGTTCCCCCGGGCCGAGCACCAGGTTACTACCGAAATTCTTGGAAATCCCGCCGAGAAAAGCGCTGCCGCCGCCCCCGGCCTCGCGATCGAACCACGCGGCCATCGTACTGGTCGTCGTCTTGCCGTGCGTTCCGGCGACGGCCATCAGGTATTTCCCCTCGGCCATCACGCCGAGCATCCGCGAACGCTTGACGATCTCGAATCCTCCATCCCGGAAAAATCCGAACTGCAAACTATCGGACGGGATCGCCGGCGTATAAACCACCAGCGTATCGGCCTTGTCCCGAAACGGCTCCGGAATCGTATCCGCCTCGTCCTCATAAGTAACGGTCGCTCCTTCGCACTCCAATGCCCGGGTCAGTTCCGACGCGGTGCGGTCGTATCCGGCCACCTGTTTCCCCTCGTGCAGGAAATAACGTGCCAGAGCGCTCATCCCGATCCCTCCGATTCCTAAAAAATATATTTTACTAAAGTTCATTATTTTTCGTTTACAACATCCATAACTTCATTCACAACCCGATCTGCGGAATCGCCGATCCCTAAAGTCAATATATTACGCTCCATTTCAGCGAGTTGCTTCGGATCGGCCAACAATTCATCCACGACCGGAAAAACTCCGTTCACCGCATCTCGGTCGGGAATCATCCGGGCGGCCTGTTTCCCGACGAGAGCCATCGCATTTTTGGTCTGGTGATCCTCGGCCACATTCGGCGACGGCACGAAGATCGTCGGCCGGCCGATCAGGCACAGTTCCGAAACGGTACAGGCTCCGGCCCGCGCCACGACGATGTCGGCCGCAGCATAGGCCAGATCCATCCGGTCGATAAAAGCCCCGCGCCAGATACCCCGGTCGGAGCGCCCCTGCATAAACTCCGTCATCTCCCGTTCGTAATATTTACCGGTCTGCCAAATCACCTGTATCTTCCCTTCGGCAACGATCCGATCCACGTTGGCTTTCATCATTTCGTTCAGCGTCCGGGTACCGAGGCTGCCGCCGACGACCAGCGTCACCGGCTTGCCCTCTTCCAAACCGAAATGCCGAAGCGCCTCCGCGCGCAGATCCGGATTGCGCCAAAAACGCCCCCGGAGCGGATTGCCCGTCAGGACGATCTTCTCTTTCGGGAAAAAGCGTTCCATCCCTTCGTAAGCCACGCAGATACGCCTGACGCGCGAGGACAGCATCTTATTGGTCATGCCCGCATAGGAGTTCTGCTCCTGAATCAGCGTCGGAATTCCCATCCGCTGCGCGGACCACAGCACCGGCGCGCTGGCATACCCGCCGAAGCCGACCGCTACGTCGGCCCCGAATTTTTTGACGATTCGCCGGGCGCGCAGCACCGACCGCACGACCTTGAACGGAACGGCCAGGTTTTTCGGCGTCAGCCGCCGCTGCAATCCCGCGACGGGCAGCCCCTCGATCCGGTAGCCCAGCTCCGGGATTTTCTCCATTTCCATCTTCCCTTCGGCGCCGACAAAAAGGATTTCGACGCCGTCGCCGAGCCGCCGCTTCAGCGCTTCGGCCACCGCAACCGCCGGATAGATATGCCCTCCGGTACCTCCTCCGCTCAGTATGACTTTTAATTTCCGATCCATATTTTCAAACACAACATCAATGATCCGATATTCGCCGCAAAAACGGCCGCCCGTTCCGCTACTCCAGTAACGACTCTTTTCTCGGCCGATCCAGCGACTCTTCCTTCACCTGTCGGCTGATCCCGAGAATCAGGCCGAGCGCCAGGCAGGTAAACACGATCGACGAACCGCCCAGGCTGACCAGCGGCAGCGTTTGCCCGGTCACCGGGAACAGGCACACCGAAACCAGCATGTTACAGATTGCCTGGAACGTAATCATCAGGCAAAGCCCCAGCACCAGCAATCCCGGAAACGCCGTCCCGCAACGCCGGAACGTAACGATCCCACGGAAGAAAATACACAGGTACAGGAAAAGCATCAGCGACGCTCCGATCAGCCCGTACTCTTCGACGATAAAGGCATACGCGAAATCCGAATAGGAGTGCGGCAGGTTCGACCGCTGCGTACTGTTTCCGGGCCCTTTGCCCATCAATCCGCCCGAAGCGATCGCGATCCGGGCCTGCTCCTGCTGCAAATCGTCGTCTTCGCCCTGCGCTTTGACCTGCTCGGTCTTACTCATCATATCCCCGATCCCAAGCCGATTGACCCACGTATGCGACCGCCCGATATTGAAGGCGTACATCACCGACACGGCGCAAACCATCGTCACGAACACCAGCGCGACCAGTCGCCACAACTCCCGCACGCGGACACGCCCGACATAGAGCATGATCAGACAGGTGCAGAACGTGATCGCCGCCGTCGAAAAATTGGAAATAAAAATTGCGGCGCAGGCGATCACGATCGGCCCCAGAACGGGGATCGTGATATTGGTCAGTATATTGAAATTCTTGTCCGGATTTTTACGCCACCCGCGCAGCGTCAGCGCAGGCAGCAGCGGCATACGGTGAATGTTTGTTTGCCGCTTGGCCAACTGCCGCGCCAGGATCGCGATCAGCGCGATCCGCAGGAAATCCGAAGGCTGGAACGTCACGCCGATCAACGGGATGCGGATCCACCGCGAAGCGCTATTCAGATTGACTCCGACGAAGAAGGTCAACAGCATGAACAACAGCGCCGTAACGAAAACGAACGACAGAAAGCGCGGACGCGCGTAACGCTGGTAATCGATCCGGTGCACGGCGATCATCGCGGCGAACCCCAGCACGATGAACTTCAACTGCTGCAAGAAATAGTGCGCCGTATCCCCGCCGGCCTTACGGTAAGCCATCGACGCGGTCGACGAATAGATCACCAGCAGCGACGCGATCGACAGGATCGCAATGATCACCCACAGTACGCGGTCGCCGCTGAAGAAGCGGTCGAAAAAGCCCTGCTGTTCGTTGTGCGGTTCGTCCGGTTGCATGATCGTCGTTTTTCGGTTTTATCGATACGTTATCGTTGCGCGGCGGCGACCCACTCTTTGAACTGCCGTCCGCGGTCTTCGTAATTTTAAACAGGTCGAAACTGGCGCAGGCCGGCGACAGCAGTACCACATCGCCCGTTCCGGCATTCCGGCGGGCGGCCGCCATCGCCTCGTCCAGCGAATGGGTATCGACAATCTTCCCGATCCGACCATCGAAAGCCTTCAGCAACTTACCGTTATCGACGCCCATGCAGACCAGCGTCTTGACTTTCGCCTCCGCCAACTCGTAAAGCCGCGCATAGTCGTTCCCTTTATCGGTTCCGCCGGCGATCCACACCACCGGACGGGTCATGCTCTCCAGCGCGTACCACACCGAATCGACGTTGGTCGCTTTCGAATCGTTAACGTAGGTCACGCCGTCGATCTCCCCGCACTTTTCGAGGCGGTGCTCGACCCCTTCGAACGCCCTGAGCGTCCGGCATATCGCATCCGGCCCGACCCCGGCCGACAAGGCCGCCAGCGAAGCGGCCATCGCATTATAAGTATTATGCGTTCCCTTAATTTTCAATTCCGCAACCGGAATCTCCACCCGTTTCCCGGCAACTTCCGCACGGATCACGCCATCGGCCAGCATCGCCGCGCATCCGTCGCAGGTTTTCACGCTGAACGGCAGGGTTTGCATCCCAAGCGGATGTTTCGGCAGGTTTCCGAGCGTCAGCGGATCGTCGGCGCAATAAATAAAACGGTCTTCCGGTCGCTGGTTCCGCAGGATACGGAACTTGCTGTCCACGTAATTCTGCAACTCGTAATCGTACCGGTCGAGGTGATCGGGCGTAATATTCATCAGCACGCCGATATCGGCCCGGAAATCGTAACAGCCGTCCAACTGGAAACTGCTCAGCTCGATCACGTACCAATCGTAATTGCCGGTGGCCACCGCCAGCGCGAAACTTTCGCCGATATTTCCGGCCAGGCCGACGTTCACGCCGGCCTGCCGCAAAATCTCGTAGGTCAGCGTCGTCGTCGTCGTCTTGCCGTTGCTGCCGGTGATGCAGATCGTTCGCGCAGAGGTATAAGCCCCCGCAAACTCGATTTCAGAAATAACCGGGATTCCCCGCTCCCGGACGGCCTTCACCATCGGAGCCTTGTCCGGAATTCCCGGGCTTTTCACGACTTTGTCGGCCGACAGGATTTTACCGGCCGTATGCCGTCCCTCCTCATAAGGAATATCCCATTTCTCCAGCAGTTCCCTGTACTTCAGAGCGATACTCCCCCTATCCGACAGAAACACGTCGAATCCTTTTACGCGCGCCAGCACCGCCGACCCGCAACCACTCTCGCCTCCTCCCAATACCACGATCCTCTGCATCGTTATCTGATTTTAAGCGTTACCAACGTGATGGCGGCCAGCAGCAACTGCACGATCCAGAAACGCACGACGATTTTCGATTCGAAGTAACCTTTCTTCTGGAAATGGTGGTGCAGCGGCGACATCAGAAAAATGCGCCGGCCTTCGCCGTACCGTTTTTTCGTATATTTGAAATAGGTGACCTGCATGATGACCGACAGGCTTTCGATGAAAAAAATCCCGCACAGGATCGGCAGCAGCAACTCCTTGCGGATCAGCAGCGCGAATACGGCAATGATTCCGCCGATCGCCAAACTGCCGGTATCGCCCATGAAGACCTGCGCCGGATAACAGTTGTACCACAAAAAGCCGAACAGCGCCCCGGCAAACGCCGCCGCATAGACGATCAGCTCCCCGCTCATCGGTATATACATGATATTCAGGTAATCGGCGTAAATGACGTTCCCCGACAGGTAGGCCAGTATCCCGAGCGTGACGACGATCGTCGCCGACACGCCGGAAGCCAGCCCATCGAGCCCGTCGGTCAGATTCGCGCCGTTCGAGACGGCGGTAATGACCAGCGTAGCGATCACGACGTATACCAGCCACGTCCACAGGTCGGCCCGCTCGCTGTCGCCCGGCACCAGCCAGTGGTAATTGAATTCGTTGTTCTTGACGAACGGGATCGTAGTATTGACGGTTTTTCGGCCGGCGCCATATAGACCGCGCTGCGCTGCCCGTTGTCGTTGACATATTCCACATGCGCGCGCGGCGCGTTTCTGTCCAGTTTCTCCTTGGTCACGATCTGCGGGCTGAGCCACATCGCGCAACCGACGATCAGTCCGAGGCCGACCTGCCCGACGATCTTGTACCGGCCGCTGAGCCCTTCCTTGTTCTTGCGAAACACCTTGATGTAGTCGTCCAGGAAACCGATCAATCCGAGCCAGACGGTCGAAACGATCATCAGCCGCGTATAAACGTTGGTCAGGTCGCCGAACAACAGCGTCGGGATCAGAATCGAAATCAGGATAATAACGCCGCCCATCGTCGGCGTTCCGCGTTTCTGCAACTGTCCTTCGAGGCCGAGGTTGCGCACCTCCTCGCCGATCTGCTTACGCTGCAGGAAACGGATGATCCGGCGGCCGAAAATCATTCCGATCGCCAGCGCCAGAATAATCGCCATCGCCGCACGGAACGACAGCGACAGGAACATCCCCGCACCGGGAATGTCGAAATGCAATGAAAGATACTTGACTAAATGATATAACATAAATACGGTTCTTAATCGAATTTACTTCTTCGTCCGCAGTGCGAACAGGTTCGAAACTTCTTCCTTGTCGTCGAAGTGACGTTTCACTCCGGCAATGTCCTGATAGGTTTCATGCCCTTTGCCGGCCAGCAGGATGATATCGCCCGGCCGGGCCAGCGTCACGGCCGTCCGAATCGCCTCGCGGCGGTTGGTAACGGCGAGATACGACGCCGACGGATCGAGCCCCGCCTTCATGTCTTCGAGAATCGTTTCGGGATCTTCCATCCGGGGATTGTCCGAAGTCAGGATCGCCAGGTCGCTGTTCGCCACGGCGATCTGCGCCATTTCGGGCCGCTTGGTCTTGTCGCGGTTGCCGCCGCACCCCACGACGACATAGATCCGCTGCCCTTCCCGGCGAATCTCGTCGATCGTCCGCAGGACGTTCTGCAACGCATCCGGAGTATGAGCGTGATCGACGATGGCGGTCACCCCGTCCGCCGAACGAACGTACTCAAAACGGCCGCTGACCGACGTCAGCTCGCTCAGGATACGCAGCACCTCGTCGCGGTCGGCGCCGAGCAGCAGGGCCGTCGCATATACGGCCGTTAGGTTGTAAGCGTTGAAACGCCCGAGGAATGTCGCCCAGACCTCCGAACCGTCCAGATTCAGCAGCATGCCGTCGAAATGCATCTCCACGATCCGGCACCGGAAATCGGCGAACGCCTGCAACGCGTAAGTCTTGACCTCCGCGCCGGTATTCTGCACCATCACCATGCCGTTGCGGTCGTCGGCATTGGTCAGCGCGAACGTTCCCTCCGGCAGCGCGTCGAACAGCATTTTTTTGGCCCGGATGTACTCAGCGAACGTATGATGATAATCCAGATGGTCGTGGGTAATGTTGCTGAAAACAGCGCCGACGAAAGAGAGTCCTCGATGCGGTGCTGCACGAGGCTGTGCGAACTGACTTCCATAAAACAGTATTCGCATCCGCGTTCGACCATTTCGGCCATCATGCGATTCAGCCGGATGCCGTCGGGCGTCGTATGGGTCGATTCGCGCTGTTCGGTATCGATGCAGTAGGTTACGGTCGAAATCAATCCCACCTTATATCCCAGCCGGCGGAACAACCGGTACAGCAGCGTCGCCGTCGTGGTTTTCCCGTTGGTTCCGGTTATACCCACCAGTTTCAGATTACGGCTCGGATGTCCGTAAAAGGCCGACGCGATGCGCCCCAGCGCAACCGTCGAATCCGCCACCCGCACATAGGTCACCCCACCGCACAACTCTTCCGGCAACTCTTCGCATACTACCGCCGACGCTCCGAGACCGACGGCCGCCCCGATAAAGCGATGTCCGTCGGTCTGCGTTCCGCGCATGGCGAAAACCGACGGCTTCGCCTCCGCGAGTCAAACTCAAGATTGTCAATTTCTACCGAAAGGTCTCCCGTCGAAAGCACTTCCACGTCCACCAATAGCTCACGTAACATCCATATACACTTTATGCAATGTACAAAGTAAGGTTTTACACCGGAGAAATAAAAAATAAGATGCCTTTTAATTGACATCTTATCGACAAAATCATTTCTTGCGGAGAATCCGCCGTACGAGCTTTTTTTCCGTTTTCGGTACGGGAGGCTTCGTTCCGACGAGCACCTGTTCGATCGTCTCCCGGTCGCCGGCGATCCAAACCATATCGTACGGCTGAAAACGCACCAGTCCCAGCGGTCTGACGTACGAGCCGTCGCTGCGTTCGATCCCGATGATCAAGCAGGCCCCTCGGCACATCATGCCGAACTGCGAAACGGTCATACCGATCAGTACGGAATGCTCGCCGACCGAAAATTTTTGCATCGTCGCCTCTTCCCGATCGACCGGCGACAGCGGCACTTCGACCTTCGAAGCGAACTGGCTCAACTGCGCATCCGTCCCGACGACCGAAATCTCGTCGGACGGCATCAGCACCATCGATGCGCCGGGCGCATTGTACCGGTGGCTGCCGCGCAGCACCGACACCACCGTCACCCCGTAGCGCAGGCGGAGATCCAACTCCCTGAAACACCGCCCGACGAGCGGGCTGTCGGCCGAAACCGTCATCTTAGCCATATGCAGGAACTTGGCGCGGTAGTTCCCGGTCGTCACGACGGTGCTCGCATCTTTTTCGTTCAGGTTGGTAAAGAAACGCTGTTCGAAACGCAGGTATCCTCTTTTTGATCCGTCTCCAGAACAGCGCCAACAGCAACAGCAGAATGGCGAATGCCATCAACGCCCCCCAACGGTACGAACTCAGGTGAGCGACTACGGTCAGTACGAACATCAGCGCGAGGAGAATCCGCAGCACGATCAACGACACCAACAACCCGTGGTTGAAACGGGGATCGTTCCACAGCGGCACGAACAGCCTGCGATTCAGGTGCCGCACCGCAAGCCCCCACAACAGCGGCGTCATAAAGAGAATGGTCGTCGTCGTAGCGATCAGTTTGCCGGCGAATCCTTCGAAACGCTCCTCGACGAACGGCGAATAGTAACTCGAAGAGATCCACACCACGCCGCCCAACAGCACGCAGTAGATAAACATGTTCAACAGCGACTTTTCAGCAGCGACATCCCTCCCGCTCGCTGTTGACGGTTTGCGACCCGGCGCTGTACCGGGCCAGCAGCGCTTTCATCCGCTTCGGAATCAACCGGTTGATCCGGTGATAGGCAGGATCGCTGAGCCGGATGATAAACGGCGTGGTAAATGTGGTCACGACCGACACGGCCACCGCGACCGGATAAAGGAACGAACTGGTAACCCCCATCGACAGTCCGAGCGACGCGATGATAAAGGCGAACTCTCCGATCTGCGCCAGCGAGAACGACGACTGCAACGCGATTTTCAGATTCTGCCCCGACACGAGGAAACCGAGCGTCCCGTAGAATATCTGTCCGACGATCACGACCACCGTCAAAAAACGATCGGCACGATGTATTGCACCAGCATCGCCGGCTCGACCAGCATCCCGACCGACACGAAGAAGACCGCCCCGAACAGGTCCTTGACCGGAGCGATGACCTTCTCGATGCTCTCGGCCTGTACCGTCCCGGCCAGGATCGACCCCATGATGAACGCCCCGAGCGCAGACGAAAATCCGGCGTAAGTCGCCAGCACGACCATAATCAGGCAAAGGCCCAGCGAGATCACCAGCAGCGTTTCCTGATTCAGGAATTTCCGTATTTTTTTCAGGAACGTAGGAATCAGATAGATCCCCACGACGAACCACAGAATCAAAGAAAAAGATCAGTTTGAAAAGCTGTTCGGCGATCACGACGTGTTCGACCGCCCGCTGCACGAAAAGCGTCGACAGCATCACCATCAACACTACGGCGAACAGGTCTTCGACCACCAGCACTCCGAACACCAGCGACGTGAACTTCTGGCTGCGGAGCCCCAGATCGTCGAATGCCTTGATAATGATCGTCGTAGACGACATCGACAGCATCCCGCCGAGGAAAATACTGTCCGTCGAAGTCCAGCCGAGGGCCCGTCCCGCCATAAAGCCGGAGCACATCATCCCGACGATCACGACCAGTGCCGTCATCAGCGCGGGGCCGCCGACGTTCATCAATTTTTTGAAGCTGAATTCGAGGCCGAGCGAGAACAACAGGAAGATGATACCGATCTCGGCCCAGATGTCCACGTTCCCCATGTTCGAAACCCCCTGTAACAGGAAATTTCCGCTACACAGGAACCCGGCGACGATGTAACCCAACACGACCGGCTGTTTCAGCCATTTGAACAGCAGCGTCGTAACCCCCGCGACGGCGAGGATCAACGCAAGGTCTGAGATAATCGGATCCAGATGTGTCATATTCCCAAAACGGGCCCGGCATTCGGACCCGACATATTCATTTTTTTACGACAGTCCCGGTCGTTACGAACCGGCGGTCGTCTCCCGTCGGCCCGGTTTCGTTCGTTCCGGCGCGACCGACGGATTCCACCGGTAATACAAGCTTCCGCGGCGCACGCCCGACAGGTACAGCATCAGGGCGGTCAGCCCGGCCAACAAGGCGAACCAAAGCAGGTGGCACAACACCGTGAGCGGGTAATTCACCACCGGAACGAATACGTTGACGGGACGATTACCGTCGGCAGTCCGCACGAAAGGATTGAAAAACAGGATCGTTCCGTCGTCGAAATGCGCTTCGGCACGCGCGTAGGTATCGTTCTTCCGAAAAGCATAAACGGCCTCGGCCCCGCTTCCCTCTGCAAGCAGCGTTCCGTTTTGTCCGATAAACCGGATCGCCGAAGCGGGCCGGTCGACCCGGATGCGAATCGTATCGTCCCGCATCGAAATGCGCTCCATCCGGGGCAGGTCTCCGTGCGGATCGGGACGGTTATTAACGTCGTGCAGAACGTATACCGCATAAGCGGCCCCTTTTTTCAAAGACTTCATAATATCCCCGGGGCGCAGCGACGGCGTATTGACCATCGTGAAGCAGCGCTGGAACCACGACGACCGGTTGCGGATATTGTGCGCGTCGTCGTCGCCGATCAGGGTCGAATAGATCCCGGCCGAAAGCGCCGTATCCCAGTACTGCTCGGAACGCTCGCGTCCCCGTTCCGGATTGATTTCCAATAGATCGTACCCGCGCAGCCAGCCGTACACCGCCAGGTCGATGATCCGCGTCTTGCCCGGGTGGTTCAGCACCAGCGCCTCGGCCTGCGGGCGCAGCCAGTGCAACATGTACTGCATCTGCGATTGGGTCAGCATCAGCGGAAAATCGCGCCACGTGACCCGTTCGGCCCCCATCACCAACTGATGGTAACCGTTGATCCCGTAACCGTGTTCGTAAGTCGGGATAAATCCGGGGCGGTCGGCATGCTCGGTATTCAGGCACTGATGATCCGAGATGCTCATGATATCGTACCCGTTGCTGCGATAGGCTTCGAGCATCTGTTCGACCGTATAATCGCACTGGGGTTTTCTTTTTGATGGGCATGGAAATTGGCTTTCCGCCAACAGGACGAATCGGCCCCTGCATACGGATTGTAAACGGAATCCCCGCAGAACGAACGGCCGGACTGAAAATCATAGACCGGCACCGAAATGTAACTCAGCACGCACAACATCAGCACGGCGACGATTACAATCAAAATGTATTTCCCGAATAACAACATGGGGCGTTTCTCACAATTCAGCAACGGACAAAATTACTATTTTTATTCATTTCCGTAAAAACGATCGTTTTTTAGCATTTTTTTCACATTCCGCCCCGAGCTTCCGCCGGACGCTCCCGAAAAGAAAAAGCCGGCCCGCCTTTCGGGGCGGACCGGCATCCGTGACTACACGGCGGTCAGACCAGTCCGACCGCCAGTTTGCCCTGCTCGGCGGAAAACCGCACGACGTCGGTAACCGGCTCGAAAGCGTGGGGAACGTACTGCGACACCTGCCCCATCGAGAACGAACCGCTCTCGGTCGCATACAGCGTCAGCAACAGGCTGCTCGATTTGTCGTTGCGTGGAATATTCACCAGGCGCTCCATATCGCCCGACGATACGGCAGCGCACAGGGCCGGCTTATCGGCAGCCTGATAATAGATTTCGTACCGGCGAATCCGTTCCCCGGTCGGTTTATAGACCGGCGCCGCGGAGCTGAACGTCACCCCGGCCTTGATGAACCCGACGATGGCAATCAGCCCCCCGACGAGCATCAGCATCGAAGAGAGGTTGCCGCGATCGACCATCGTATCGGAAGTCAGGCTCCAGACGGCCAGCGCGCTGCCGGCCAGAGCGACGATCAAGGCGATTACGGGACTTTTTCTGCGTTGAATGATATCTTCTGCGGCGACGCCGCTGTACAGCGTGTCGTCGATTACTTTAAAATCGTTGTTCATGATTCATTGTTTTATTCGGTGATTGATAAAATACGCGGCGGAATGCTCCCTCCGCCGGGGGAAACAACACCGGAAACCGTTCCGGAAAACCGTCGTACGGCCGACGCAACCGACTATGCCGGACGCCTGCACCGAACGTTCGATCGGAATCGGCTAAACAATGATTTTTCTGAGAAAAAAGACGTAATACCCCGTGTGCTGCAATGCCGCAAGCCAGCCGTCGAAACACCGCTGCTGGAATCGCAGCCGCGTCAGCGGTCCGCTGCTCACGACGCGGTTCTCAGACACCGCATTCGCACAAAAACGGAACAGGGACGACACCCGCGACACGGGCGTTTTAGTTACGAAAGAACAGAAACCGGAAGACCCCGGCGCCAAATCGCTCTGCAACGATGCGAAGACGAACCGGTGCAACTCTCCCGGCGGAGCGGCTTCGGTGATCTGGTCGCAAACCGTTTCGAGCGCCGGCGCGCATTCCGCGGCCGGACCGTCGCCGAAAATGCGCGGAACGATCACCGAAAGGGCCATTGCCAGTAAAAAGTATCGAAACAGTCTTCCCATAAAACTTACGCTGCGTTACAAAGATATCTTTTTTCCCGGAATTATACGAATCGGCTATTTCTTCTTGCTCGATTTTCAATCGCCGCGGCCCGAAGAAGCCACGGAATCTGCCGAGCTGTCCGCCTTTTTCTCCTTCAGGTAAATCCCCGGTTCCAACGGCGTACAGCCGAGTTCCAGCCGAATCAGCATTCCCGGCGCACTTTCGTTCCGGCCGGGACGGACTGGGACTCGACGCCGCCGACCCCGAAAACGCGACGACCATTCCACGGCGTTCCAGCAGATAAACGGCCTCCTTCAGGCCCATCCCGACCACCGAAGGCACTTCGTCCGACCATCCTCGTAGCTTGTATACGCAATCCCGGCCGAATCGACGGCTTCCACTCCCCCGCCAGTCGGTCCGTCCGCGCCGTCCTTCGTAACGGACGTCGAAACGATAAGCGACTTCACGCATTTCGTCGGCGCAACCGGCCTTGAGCCGGGGCTTTTCATCCGTTTTTCCTTTCGCTGCGACAACGGATCCTGCCAAGCGGTATTTTTGGCGTACACCCGGTCGGCAATCGCCCGAAATACGGGCCCGGCCAGCGAAGCCCCGTAATAGAATCTCCGGTGTCCCGGAGCATTGTAAGTCTTGAGCGCGACCAGGCAACTGTACTTCGGATCGTCTTCGGGAAAATAGCCCACCATCGTCGCCAGGTAGTGCCGTCCGCCGTTGCGGTCGGTATAGCGCCCGTTCACCGGAATCTGCGCCGTACCGGTTTTGCCGCCCACCTTATAATAACGGCTTTTCAGGATGCGTCCCGTTCCCTCTTCCACGACGCCGCGCATCGCCGCGCGAACCTCTTTCAGCGTCTCGTCCGAGGCGATCGAAGAGACCATCGTTCGCGCCCGGTAGGTCCGCAACGTCTGCCCGTACTGCCTCAACTCTTTGACGAACAGCGGGCTCACCATCCGCCCGTCGTTGGCCACCGCATTGTAGAACGTCAGCGTTTTCATCGGGGTAAGCAGCAGCGCGTACCCGTAAGCCATGTTCGTCAGCGTCGTCCCGTCCCACCAGCGGTCTCCGGGCTTGCGGATCACAGGATTCTGGCCGCCGGCGATTTGCAGGTGGAGCGGCTCGTTCAAACCCATTTTATAGAGGTGTTCGACGAAGCGTTTCGGATCGTCCTTGTAATACTTATTCACCGCTTTGGCAAAACCGACGTTCGACGACTTTTCGAAAACGCCTTTCAACGTCAGCAAGCCGTAACCGTGCGTATCGGTCACTTTCGTGCGACCGATGATGGCCGTACCGTTGCCGGTATCGTATTTTTCGTCGAGACTGGCCCCGGCATCGTCGAGCAGCGTAATCAACGATGCCAGCTTTTGCGTGGAACCGGGCTCCATGTTCATCCCGATCGCGTAGTTGTAATCTTCGACGATGTTTCCCTCGCCCTTGCGGGTCAGGTTCGTGATCGCACGGATTTCGCCGGTGGAAACCTCCATCAGGATCGCCGTCCCCCAATCGGCCTGCATCGTTTCGAGCTGCTCTCGCAGCGCTTTCTCGGCCACGTCCTGAATATCGACGTCGAGCGTCGTCACCACGTCGATACCGTCCACCGGATCGACGTTCATCTCGTCGGGAACCGGAACCCGGAACGTTCCCGAAATACGCTGCATCAGCACGTTTCCGTCGATACCGTGCAGCACGCTATCGAAAGCGCCCTCGATACCGACTTTCGTCCCGGTCTGGTTCACCATGCCGATCGTGCGCTTGGCCATATCGCCGTGAGGCAGCAGCCGACGGCTGGTCTGCTTGGCGATGAAACCACCCCGGTTCTGCCCCAGCCGGAATATCGGGAAACGGGCGATCTCTTTTATTTCCAAATGATTGACGCGTCGCGGGGACAGCAGCACGTAACGATTTTTCCTCCGCTCCCGGAACGCATTGATCAATTTCAGTTTATAAGCGCTCTTGCTTTTGTCGCCGAAAAAAACCGGACAGGCAATAAGCCAGCGAATCGACGTCGCGCAAGAAAATCGAATCGACCAGTCCGTTGGCGGCAAAGTCCATCCGCACTTCGTACTCCGGCACCGAAGTGGCCAGAATACGGCCGTCGCAGGCGAGGATATCGCCCCGGTCGGCTTCCATCGCCACCCGCTCGTAAGTGATAGTCGTCCCTTCGCTGCGCAACCGCCCGCTTTTGGGTCCGTACTGCAGATACAGGATCTTGCCCACGATCATCAGGCCGATGATGAAAAACAACACATAGAGCACCTGCACGCGATGCAATATTCCTTTTTTGATATCCGGTTTGCGTTCCTCCATACGGCGCTACTTGTCGATGATCTTCGGCGGGCTCACCAACTCATCGAGCGGAATGCCCCGCTCCTCCAGTTCGCGGATGATCTCGCTCTGCCGCGTGGCGATCATCCGCTGCGACGAAATGGTCAGCGACTGCGCACGCAGTTCCTTGACCCGCGCGGTCAGCCTTTCGTGCTGCCGGTGCAGCTTCTGCGTATGAAACCCGTTGGCGATATACAGAAACATCAGTACGGCCATAAACAACACGTACGGGTAGTGCTTCTGCACCTCCGCATCGGCCAGAATGCTCCCGGAGATCACCCGCCTCACATAGCGCTCGAACCGGGACGGACGCGACACGGGACGCGTCGACGGCTCCGGCTGTCTCGGCGATGCGGCGGCAGGTTCGGCAGCAACGGACTCTTCTCCGGCGATTTCTTCTGGTTCGGCCATTTCACACGCATTTTAATGCAAAAGTAATCTTTTTTATCAAAAAGAGACGATCTCTCCGGGCCGTCCCGGCATATTACCGAACAGAAACCCTCCGCCGGTACTTCGGCGCGCGGCATCCATTCCGGAATGCGTTCACAACCGAAACAGTCCGGCTTTTTTCAGGAATCGTCCGTTTCGTACCGCACTCTGCTTCTTCTATTTTCTATCGTATTATTTTATAACGCAATAAGAAAGCGCGTCAGGGTATGCGAAAAACGGGGGCAAATACCCGGAAGGGCATCTGTCCCCGATAAGGGAAACCGGTTTGTGCAACCGCCGTTTACGGCTTCATGTAGGAAAAACGGCCGTGACCGGATAATGATCCGACAGATAATAATCCTTGCCGTCTTTCTGCACGCCGTAACAGTCGGTCAGCACCCGGTAACTCTGCGGGGCGTCGATGTTGCGGTACAGAATATGGTCGATAAACGCAGCCGAAGAACCGTTGTTATGGAAAGTCGGGGTCTGATCCATCGGGCTGAACGACTCGCGGGCCCCGGTCAGGTAGCCGGTCAGCGGGGCCATCGCAGCATTGGTATAGGCCACATTCAGATCTCCGGTAACGAATGTCGCCAGATCGTCGGCGCCGTATTTTTTCAGCCGGGCGACGATCAGTTCCGCCGAATTGCGCCGCGCGGTCCCGACTTGTGATCGAAATGCGTATTCAGATAGAGAATTTCTTTGCCGGAATCCGCTCGCGGAGCCTTCACCCAGGTGGCAATCCGCCTGTAAGCCGCATCCCATCCGATCGACATCTGGTCGGGCGTCTCGCTGAGCCAGAAATTCCCGCTGGCGACCAATACGAAACGATCTTTCCGGTAGAAAACGGACATGTATTCGCTGCTCTGCGGACTTCCGTCCCGGTCGATCCCGACCCGCGCATAGTTGCCCAGCCGCTCGTCGAGCGTATTCAGCACGTCGATCCGCGCCTCCTGCAAGCCGAACATATCGGGATTCTCTTCCCGCAGCATTTTCACGACGCCTTCCCGCCTCTCGTCCCAGGGGCGGGTGTTGGTCGTCTGAATATTAAACGTCATAACTTTCAACGAACGCGTCCCGTCGTCGTACCCGCGTTGAAGCACTGGCACGTCCGTCGCTTTTTCCGGAAACGTCGGTAATCCGGATAACGGCTTTGCGTTCCGGCGTACTGGTTTGAGTCCCGTTCGTATTGGCCGCCACGTTGAACTTCACTTCGGACTTTTCCACATCGGACTTGCCCGAAGGAACCTGCGTAATCCATTTCGTCTGTCCGCCGGAAAGGTAGACAATGTCTACCCGGAAGGAAACGTTATGGGACACCGTCACCCGGATCACCGTATCGCGGTACTCCAGGCTCGTGCTCCGTCGGGGTTACCTCGACCCCTTCCCGGCAGGCTGACTTACGGCAATCGTCCGCGACTCGCCGCCGCAGGTTACCGTCACCGTAGCGTTACGGGCACCGAGCGACGGGTTGGTTTTCGCTTTCAGGGTGAACGAACTGCGTCCGGCCCGCCCGGACGCGGGCTCTACGGTCAACCAAGGTTCGCTCTCCGCTTCGGCATACGCAACCGCAGCCGACCATCTGTCGGGAGCCTCAATGTCCACCCGCTGGGAAAGCGAACCGGGCGTTATCGGCCAATCGCTAATCGACAGCCGAAAGGTATACGATTCTCCGTTTTTATCATCGGAACACTGCAGGGTCAGCGCACAAAACAGAACCGCCTGCAACCACAGGATCATTCGTTTCATCGTTCATTAAGTTTTAGGCGTATCCGGAGCGGTATTCCGTAAATGCTTTTTCCAGACAACGGATACTTTTTTAAAAAAATAAAGGCCGGCTTCCTGCCGGCCTTATCTGTCGAAACCGGAAGATATTTACAAAGCTTTTATCTCTTTCAGGATCGCATTCGTCTTGCGGACAGCCTCGGCGCTCTTTTTTCGAACAAGGCCTTTTCATCGGCATTCAGGTTCAGTTCGAGCACTTTCTCGACGCCGTTTTTACCCAGTACGACGGGTACGCCGATGCAGATATCCTGCTGGCCGTATTCGCCTTCGAGGTAAGCGCAGCACGGAACGACTTTTTTCTGGTCGCGGATGATCGACTCGACCACATAGGCTCCCGCAGCGCCCGGTGCGTACCATGCAGAAGTACCCAGCAGTTTGGTCAGCGTAGCGCCGCCCACCATCGTGTCGGCTACCACTTTTCGACCTCTTCCTTGCTCAGCAGTTCGGTTACCGGCATACCTTTGTAGCTCGCTTTCGAATAAAGAGGAATCATCGTGGTGTCGCCGTGACCGCCGATCACCATGCCTTCGATCTCGTTCGAATTAGCGTTCAGCGCCTTGCTCAGATAGCATTTGAAACGGGCCGAAGCCAGCGCGCCGCCCATACCGAACAACTGGTTCTTTCGGCAGACCCGTCTTTTTCAGCGCCAAGTAGGTCATCGTATCCATCGGGTTGCTGATCATCACGATGATCGCTTTCGGAGAATATTTCAGGATATTGCCCACTACCGAAGCGACGATGCCGGCGTTCACGCCGATCAGGCTCCTCGCGGGTCATGCCCGGCTTGCGCGGCATCCCCGACGTAACGACAACCACGTCCGAATTCGCCGTAGCGGCGTAATCGTTCGTAACGCCGGTCAGTTTGGTGTCGAAATCCATCAGCGTGGCCGTCTGGAAAATATCCAACATCTTGCCTTCGAAACTCCTTCTTTAATGTCCAAGAGAACCAGCTCGTCGGCAATTTCCCTTGTAGCAATTACATTGGCACAGGTCGCACCCACGTTGCCCGCACCCACTACTGTTACTTTGCTCATACTTCAAATTTATTTTTTAAAAAGTCCTTATCCATTCGCATCCCGCGCAACCGGCGTCTCAGCCGATCGCCTTTGCCGTAATCGTCCGCGCCGAGCAGCACGTTCAGGCTCGGCGGGGTCCGTCATCCGGATCTTCACGATCCAACCCCTCCCCGTAAGGGTCCTTGTTGACCCGGTCGGGAGCGTCGTTCAACGCTTCGTTGAATTCGAGGATTTCTCCGCCGACCGGCAGGAACGCGTCGGAAACGGTTTTCACCGCTTCGATCGTACCGAACACCTCGTTCTGGGGCAGCGTCTCGCCGACCGTCGTGACATCGACAAAAAACGATATCTCCTAATTGATTCTGTGCGAAATCGGTAATCCCGACATAGGCCTCGGCCCCTCGACCCGTATCCACTCATGGTCTTTCGAATACTTCAAATTGGCTGGTATATTCATAACGGCAACAAACTTTTTATTTCCAGAACCCAAAGGTAGTTTTTTACGGATTCAGGCAACGAACTGTGAATTATTTCACACAAATTATTGCGAGCCCGCGCCGGCGGTATTTTCGAACACAACCCTCATCACGACCGGATTGTGATCGCTCGACCGGAAACCGAGCGGCAGCGTACGCACCGACAGGACACGGACGCCCGGAGAGACCAGAAAGAAATCGGTCAGCGTCGTCTGCGGCCGCTGCCGGGTTCCCCGTCTTCCGGAACCGGCGTCCACGGAGCGTCCAGGTAACGCAGCGAAGGCGCGGAATCGTCGTACGCGAACCGGAATCGGCCCGAAAACCTGCGAATCAACCGCCTGAGGCACGAAAAATTCGTTGGAAAGTTCCTCCGGAGAAGGCGTATATCCGGGCGGATACTGATTCCAGTCGCCGCCGACCACCGAAACGACTCCGCGCGCGGCATCCCGTCGCAACATCCCGCCGAGAAAACGCATTTCGGCATCGCGCATCCCACCGGCATCGTAAGCCGTATTATGCGTATTGCCGATCAGCATCGTATCGCCGCCCGCCGTCCGGAACTGCAAGGCCAGCAAGCAGCGTTTCAGATTGAACAACCGCACCGGAAACGGAAAGGCCGACGGATACTGCACCCGTTGAGCACTTGTAGCGGAACGACCCGCGAAAGCGTCACGAGCCCGCTCCCGACGCGTCCCATCGGACTCCGGAGCGGAATAGGCACCCACCACGCCCGGTAATTATAAGCGAACGACAGCACGTATCCCGGAAAAGGCTGCGCGCAGCGAATCCACCTCCCGGATTCCGTAACTACGGTGCGAATCGCAGTCCACCTCCTGTAACAGCATGATATCGGCGTCCGCTTTCCGGAGCTCGGCGACGATATTCCGCAGGTTCTCAACGTTCGCCGCCGGCTGTCCCTGACCCGCTTTCCGCCGTCGTAGAAAAATCCATGTCGTCGCCCAGGCCCGCATACCCGATATTCCAACTGAGGACGGTCAGCGTATCGGGCAGAAAAACGGGTTCCGCCGTGTCGTAGATCACCGTTTCCCGAGCGTCGGGCCGGTACTCGGCGATCCACGATACGCCCAAAAATAGGACTGCCGCGACACAAATCGCGGCCGCCGCCCAAACCGTTGCTTTAAAGTTTTTCTAATCCGCATTCCCGGAAGGTATTTCCGCCCAACCGACCGCATACCCGGCTTACGATCATCCCGGGCGTAATCTGACGCATACACCGGTAATCTCCGAACAGGCAGGGTTTGTTGCCGTACACCGAACAGGGCCGGCACGGCATATCGACTTGAACGGCCAGCGCCGGGTCCTGGCCGAAACCGTAAAATCCCGCGAACGGATGGTCGCCCCCAGACGGACACCACCGGCAGCCCGACCAACGACGACATGTGCAGCCCCGAAGAGTCCATGCTCACCATCAGATCCAGGTTCGAAATCAACTCCATTTCCTGACCGAGACGGATGCGCCCGATCACCGATACGATATTGTCCCGCAGCGCAGCCACCTCTTCGGCATACGCTTTTCGGCATCCCCGCCCCGAAAACGAAAATACGTGCGCCGGGAATACGGGCCAGCCGCAGCATCACCTCGCGCATCTTGTCGAGCGGATAAATTTTCCCTTCGTGCTGTGCGAAAGGCGAAACTCCGATCCATGTGCCGTCATGCGCGCCGGCCAACCGGGCCACCGCTTCCGACATCGGGTAACGGATACGGCTCGGAAGAGGGATCTCGGGCAAATCGAACCCGAGCCGGACGAATACTTCGCGGTAACGTTCGACGGTCGTCTTCAATTGCACCCGCTGCTTGTTTTCCGGAGCCGTCAGCATTTTTTTTTCGGCCCGCCCCTTATCGATACGTTCGATCCGGGTGCCCCGCAGTTTCATCAGACGGCACAACCCCTTGCTGCGCAACACGTCGTGCAAATCGGCGACCATATCGAAACGGCCCAAATCGCGCCCCAACCGCAACAGGCCGGCCACTCCCTTGTGCCGCCCTTTCAGATCGGGCGCGAAAAACTCGATGTTTCCGACTTCCCGGAAAAACGGCTGCAAAAATTTCGGAGTCAAAACGGTAATGCGCAGATTCGGATAGTTTCTGCGCAGGGCTACCAGTACCGGGCGACCATCGCCACATCGCCCATCGCCGACAAACGGATCACCAGCAAACGCACGGAAGTCGACCGAGAAATTACCGCCATGTTATTTCGACGCGTACAGAACCGGATTCAACTCCGGATCGTTATACATTTTCATCTGTTTGTAAACCTTCATGTACTTACGCCCCGCGGCGATATCTTCGAGCAACTGGTCGATCGCCGCGGACAGGTCGTCCTGCTGCTGCCGCAGTACGGCCAGTTTTCGGCCGCACTCTTCGACATGTTGCAGTGATACATCTTTACGAGCCACCTCCTGCGCCATGTGATAAATTTTCAACGCGAGAATCGACAAGCGGTCGATCGCCCAGGCCGGACTCTCGGTATTGACCGTCGCATTTTCCGCTACGGGAACGTCCTTATACAGATCGAGAAAATAACTGTCGATGTATTCCACCATGTCGGTGCGCTCCTGGTTCGAGCGGTCGATGCGGCGCTTGATTTTCAGCGCGATTTCCGGATCGATCTGCGGGTCGCGGATGATGTCCTCGAGATGCCACTGCACCGTGTCTATCCAGTTTTTCAAATACAACAAATATTCGATCGACCCGTTTTTATAGGGATTGTCGATCGGCATATCCACCTTGTCAAAACGATGATAATCGGCAATGGCTTGTGAAAATATCTGATTGCTTTTTGTCGTAAACATAGGTTTTCCGTTAAAGTTACATACAAAGCTAAAGATTTTTGCTCAAATTCCAAGAAAATATTATTTTGTCGGAAGCATTTACCGAACCCCGATATGAAGAATCTCAGACAAATCGTTCTGACTTTCGCGTTGCTCGCCGTCACGACCGCGTCAGCCGAAGGACAACAAAAAACTGACCCGCGAGGCCTATATCCTGAAGTATAAACCGCTGGCGGTCGAACAGATGGATATTTACGGCATCCCGGCGAGCATCAAACTGGCCCAGGCGCTGTTCGAATCGGACAACGGCAACAGCCGTCTGGCCCGCGAGGCCAACAACCATTTCGGCATCAAGTGCAAAAAGCAACTGGACGGGGCAGACCATCTCGCATACCGACGACGCCCCGGACGAATGTTTCCGCAAATACCCTTCGGTCGAGGAATCGTACAGGGATCATTCCGAGTTTTTGGACAAATCGGCCCGGTACCAAGACCTGTTCAAACTCGACCCCACGGATTATAAAGGCTGGGCCCACGGATTGCAGAAGGCCGGTTACGCCACCAACCCGCAATACGCCCAGCAACTGATCAAGATCATCGAAGACTACCAGGCTCTTCCTGCTCGACGAAGGACAAGACGTCCGCATCGCGGAGAACGCCGCCCCCGTCGAAGAGCCCGTCGCAGAACCGATTCCGTCGGCGTCGCCCGCAGATATGGTGGACGTAGACAATTATTCGGTATCCATCCAGGGACGCAACGGCGGCCATACCGTGTACCGCAACAACGGCAGCCTGTTCATCGTCGTGCGCGACGGCGATAAAGCTGGAAAGCGTAGCGTCGGAATTCCGGGTATCGCCCAAGAAGCTGATCAAATACAACGACCTGGACATCCATTTGAACGTCAAAACCGGCGATATGATCTACATCCGGCCGAAAGCCAAACGCAGTTCGAACGGCAAGATGATCCACGTAGCCCGCGACGGAGAAACGCTGCACAGCATTTCGCAAATGTACGGCATCCGACTGAAGAGTCTGTGCAACATCAACCGCCGCAGCCGCGATTCGCAGGTGACCGAAGGCCAGCAGATCCGACTCATGTAAATACGACGAAACCCAAAATACCAAACCTTAACGATAACCTTAGCAAAATTATGGACGGTGACCCTGGCAGTATACGAAACGGCATCATCGAAAAACTGAGTAACAAAGCCTCGCTGAACCAGCAAGTGTTCGACAACACGTTCTCCGTGTTCGGCAACCTGAAAGAAGTCCTGCACGAAATGTCGTCGGAAATCGACGATACGCTCGAAGAGGCGGGCAAAGAAGCGCGGATCGAATACCGCGACCGCGGAAAATTCGAAGCGCAGTTGCAAATCGCGGACGATATCCTGATCTTCAGCATGCACAGCAACGTCTTCGAATTCAACCGCGAGCACATCATCTGGCAGAACTCCTACGTGCAACAGGCCCGCGAAAACTCCTACTGCGGGATGATCAACATCTACAACTTCCTGTCCGATTCGTTCCGGTACAACCGGAGCGCCGACGAAGGATACCTGATCGGACGGATCTTCATCAACCGCGAGATGCAGTATTTCGTCGAGGGGAAACGCCAGATCAGCATGCGGCACAACAGTTTCGGCACGCAGCGGATCGACCGGGCGGCGCTGCTGAACATCATCGAGAACGCGATCGACTATACGGTCGACTTCGACCTGCTGGTTCCGCCGTACGACGCGGTGAAAGTGGTCACGGTAGACCAGGCTCAACACCAAGATCGAGAACTCGAAAATGCAGACCGGCAAACGACTCGGATATAAATTCAATTCCGACGATATTTAACGGCACGGATATTTCCGTGTAAGCTAACCCGTGCACGGGCACACCTGAGACCCGCGCACCCAAACCGATCCAAAATGACAACGATTTCGCTCTCGCTCCGCCACGCGGCGGGCAAAACGTTTTTTGCGGCCTGTATAGCCGCTTTCTGCTGGATGCCGGAACCGCTCGGCGCACAATCCCCGTTCCCGGACGAAAACGTACCGGAAACCGGGTTCACGGCCATTTTTGACGGCAAAACGCTGGACGGCTGGGAATACGACCCAGTTTACTGGCGCGTCGAAGGAGACCGCATGGTCGGCGAAGTGACGCCGGAAACGCTGTTGGAGCGCAATTCGTTCATCGTTTGGAAGGGCGGGACGCCGGCGGATTTCGAACTGAAAATGGAATACCGGGTCTCCCCGGAGGGCAACAGCGGAATCAACTACCGCAGCGTGAAAGTGCCCGGCGTCGCACACGCGCTGAAAGGATACCAACTGGATATCGACGGCCCCGGCCAGTGGACGGGACAGAATTACGAGGAACGCGGCCGCACCTTTCTGGCGCTGCGCGGACAGGCGACACAGGCCGAACCCGGAAAAAAACCGCACGTAATCGGCTCGACCGGAGACAAAGACGCCCTTTTCGCCGAAATCGACCGCGACGGCTGGAACGCATGCCACGTGATCGCCAAAGGCAACACGCTGATCCATCTGATCAACGGAAAGGTGATGAGCATTGTCGTGGACGACGATCCGCACGAACGCACCCGCAAAGGACTGATCGGTATGCAGGTGCACGTAGGCCCCCCGATGAAGATCGAATTCCGGAACATCCGGCTCAAAACACGTTAACGCATCCGCAACGATTCCCCAAAACCCGCGCTATGAAAAAATCTCTCCGGTTATCCCCGCACCGTCTCCTGCCGTAACGATGACGGCGGGCGATCGTACCGGTTCCGAAAGCGCTGCTCCCGATTTTCCGAAAAACGGAAAACGGAAAGTCCGGGCCGAAGGGTTTGTTCCGATCCCCTGAACCCGATTCCCGAAAACCTTAACCAATCAAATAATCATGAAAAAAATCAATTTCATCACGTTATTTTCCGCCGCGGCGCTGCTGCTGGGAACGTGCACGGCATCGGCCCAATTCGTAACGAAACACGGTTCGGAAGATTTCAAAATCGGCGTCGCCGGCTTTTCGTTCCGCAATTTCAACATCGACGAAACCCTGAAGATGATGAAGCAGATGGGAGTCAAATACATGAGCGTAAAAGATTTCCACCTGCCGATGAACAGCACTGCCGAACAGATGGAAGCCTTCAAGGCGAAGCTGGCGGCAGCCGACGTGAACGGCTACATCCTCGGCCCGATCTACATGAACTCGAAAGCCGACGCAGACCGCGCGTTCGAATACGTGAAACGCTACGGCGCCGACATTTTCATCGGGGTTCCGGCCTACGAGCTGCTGCCTTTACGTCAACGAAAAGATCAAGGAATACAATGTCCGGATGGCGATCCATACGCACGGCCCCGATACCCAAACATTCCCGGACGCCGCCGACGTGATGGCGCACATCAAAGACCTCGACCCGCGCATTGGGATCTGCATCGACCTGGGACATACGGCGCGCTTCGGAGCGAGCTGCGTGAACGACCTGAAAAAGTACAAAGACCGCATCTACGACATCCACATCAAGGACGAGACCGAAGCGTCGAAAGCGGGCCAGACCTGGGAAATGGGACGCGGGATCATGGACATTCCGGCAATCGTCAAAACGCTGCGCAAGATCGGCTATACCGGAGTGGTCAGCCTCGAATTCGAAAAGGACGGCAAAAACCCGCTGCCCGGCGTGGCCGAATCGATCGGCTACCTGCGCGGAGTCTGCGACGCCACCAAATAGCGAACCGGACTTCTCCAGCGAACGAAAAAACCGCCGCATTCTCATGCGGCGGTTTTTTCGTTTTCAAATCCTGTCCCTCTACTTCATCCCGCGCAAATGCTTTTCCCAGGCCCAGGCCGAAGCGAGCGTCTCCTCGATCGGACGCGTGGCTTTCCACCCCAGTTCCCGGTTCGCAAACGTGGTGTCGGCCCAGATCTTTTCGATATCTCCGGCCCGGCGGCCGACGATCTTGTGCGGCACTTCGACTCCGGTGACTTTTTTCGAACGTTTCGACCAGTTCGATCACCGAACGCCCCTGACCGGTGCCCACGTTGAAAAACTCGTAATTCGACCGGCTCTTGCCGCCGACCATCCGGTCGACCGCCACCACATGCGCGCGGGCCAGGTCGACCACGTCGATATAGTCCCGGACTGCCGAACCGTCCGACGTATCGTAATCGTCCCCGAAAATACTCAGGCACGGCCGAATCCCGGCCGCCGTCTGCGTAATAAACGGAACGAGGTTGCCAGGAATCCCTTTCGGAAGCTCCCCGATCAACGCCGACGGATGCGCCCCGATCGGGTTGAAATAACGCAGCGCGACGCCGTACAGCTCCCCGTACGCCGCCGTCGTGTCGCGCAGGATATCCTCGCATATCTGCTTGGTATTCCCGTAAGGCGATGTGGCCGGTTGACGCGGGGTCTGCTCGGTCACGGGCAGCACTTCGGGTTGCCCGTACACGGTGCACGACGATGAGAAAACGATGTTGCGGACGCCCTTTTCGCGCATCAGTTCCAGCACGTTCACCAGCGACAGGATGTTGTTGCGATAATACAACAGCGGTTTCTCGACCGATTCGCCGACGGCCTTCGACGCCGCGAAATGAATGACCGAATTGAATTTGTACTTGTCGAACACCCCGGCGAGCGCAGCCTTATCGTCGCAGTCGACCTGCTCGAACGGGATCTCCGCGCCGGTAATTTCACGCACGCCGTCCACCGCCGCCCGTTCGGAATTCGAAAGGTTGTCGACCACGACCACGTCGTACCCCGCCGCGATCAGCTCGACCGCCGTATGGGTTCCTATATACCCGGCTCCGCCGGTTACCAATACACACTCTTTCATTGGACTACAATTTAATTATCCTTTATATTTTATCCATTTGTACAACTCTGCGAATCCGGGCTTCTTGCCGTACATGAAAATCCCCACCCGGTAAATTTTGCCGGCCACCCACACCATCGAAAGGAAACTGCCGTAAAGCAACGCGACCGACAGCGCCAACTGCCACGCAGGCACTCCGTACGGAATGCGCGCCATCATCACGATCGGCGAGGTGAACGGGATGATGCTGCACCAAACGGACAGCGTCCCGTTCGGATTCTGCATCGTGGTGAACATCACGACGATCGCGAAAACCAGCGGAATCGTGGCCGGCATCTGCAACTGCTGGGCGTCCTGCGCGTTGTCGACGGCACTGCCGACCGCCGCGAAGATCGCCGCATAGAGCAGGTAGCCGCCGACGAAATAAACCAGAAAACCGCCGAACAATTTCAGCAGGAAACCGCCGTCGGTTACCTGCCGGATCGCCGCAAGCGTACCGGCGTCCATTTGCGGCACAACCCCGGGTACGGCCGCGCCCCGGATCAACGCGTCGGGCGTCAGCAGGTGCAGGGCGGCCGTTCCCAGCGCCAGGATCAGCGCGACCCAGATCAGGAACTGCACCAACGCGACCGACGCAATGCCGAGGATTTTGCCGAGCATCAGTTCGAACGGCCTGACCGACGAAACGATGATCTCCAACACCCGCGAGTTTTTCTCTTCGATCACGCCGTGCATGACCATCACGCCGTACATGAAAACGAACATGTAGATCAGGAACCCGAACAGATAGGAAGCGGTCATCGACAGGACGCCGGAACTGGCCCGTCGTTCCCCGGTATCGTGCCGTTGAAAAGTCTGCATCGAAACGTCCGTTTTGACCTCCTGCATGATCTGAGACAGGTTCCGGATATCGTGCGCTTCGAGTTTCCGCTTTTCGATAATCCTGCCCAACTGCGACTTCAGATCGTTTTCAACGTCGAACGTCAGGGCTTCTTTCGTATAGAGACGGACATCCCCGGGATCGGACAGAACGTCCTCACCGATAACCAGGTAGTTGTACCGGTTTCCCGGTGCGCCGAGCTCGTCTTCGGACAAGTCGGTAGGCGTCAACTTCAGCAGCGCGCCGCTTTGCAACTGCGGGGCGATCCAACCGCTGCGGTCGAGCACCAGGATCTCCAACTGCCGGCTTCCGCCGACCTTGTTCAGCAGTACCGGCGCCACCATCAGGACGACCATCAACAGCGGCGTCAACACGGTCGTCAGGATAAACGTCCGTTTCCGCACCCGCTGGTTGAATTCGCGACCGATAATCAATCCTATCTTACTCATGGTCGGTTTGTTCAAGTTGTCCGTTGACTGCCCGGATAAAAATGTCGTTCATCCCGGGGATCACTTCCGAAAAGCCGTGCAGTTCGGTTCGTTCGTTCAGCAGCCCGATCAGCGGACGCACGGCGTCCGGCGAGACGAGCCGCACTTCGGCCGTATGATACGGCGCCCCGCGTTTTATGCCGAGCACCGAACAGTAAGGCTGCAGCTCCTGCTGCGACAGCGCCGCCGGGTTGCCCGCGAAATCGATCCGGAAAACGGATTCGCCGTACCGGCGGCGAATTTCGCCGACAGCGCCGCTCAGGACGTTGCGCGAACGGTCTATCAGCGTGATATGGTCGCAGATCTCTTCGACCGACGACATGTTGTGCGTCGAAAAAATCACCGTCGCCCCGCTGTCGCGCAGCGCGAGGATTTCGTTTTTCAGCAGGTTGGCGTTGATCGGGTCGAAGCCGCTGAACGGTTCGTCGAAAATCAGCAAGGCCGGTCGGTGCAATACCGTGATGATGAACTGGATCTTCTGCGCCATCCCCTTACTGAGCTCCTCCACCTTCCGGTCCCACCACTCGGCGATCCCGAATTTTTCAAACCACGCCCTCAGGCGCTCCGTCGCTTCCCGCTTCGAAAGACCTTTGAGCTGCGCGAAATAGAGCGCCTGTTCGCCGACGCGCATTTTTTTATACAATCCGCGCTCTTCGGGCAGGTAGCCGATCCGGTAAATGTCGTCGGGAGCGAGCGGCCGTCCGTCGAAAAACACCCGGCCGCTGTCGGGCGCCGTGATCCGGTTGATGATGCGGATCAACGTCGTCTTGCCCGCGCCGTTCGGCCCGAGCAACCCGTAAACCGCCCCCCGCGGAACTTCCAAAGACACGTCGTCGAGCGCCGTATGGGCGGCGTAACGCTTGGTGACCTGTTCTACCCGTAACAAACACATGGCGGATGCGAGGTTAAAATAATCCGAAAATAATCGCCGGCACGCCTCACGGTATCGGGCTGATTGCCACATAAGTCCGCACTTGCGACCCGCCGCCGCGAACCGGCAGCGGGAACAAAGGTATGAAAAGTTGCCATAATTTGTTAAATTTGTCGTTAAAATTCAGGGCTTTGTCTGCCGTTGCGTTCTCCGTTCCGGGAACCGTCCGCAGCCGGGCTCGCTAAAACGTTGCGAATGCTGTATCCGTTAAAATTCAGGCCTCGGCCGAAAGAGCGTATCTGGGGGGGGCGGCGGCTGTCCGAAAAACTCGGAAAACGGCTGCCCCGGGAGCGTACGATCGGCGAAAGTTGGGAAATTTCCGGCCTCGACGGCGACGTATCCGTCGTCGGCAACGGCATACTGGCCGGAAACAACCTCGAAGAGTTGATCGAAGTCTATATGGGCGATCTGGTAGGCGACAAAATTTACGAGAAATTCGGCCTGCAGTTTCCGCTGCTGATCAAATACATCGATGCGCAGGACAAACTCTCGGTGCAGGTGCATCCGGACGACGCCCTGGCGGCGAAACGGTACGGCGGTTACGGCAAATCCGAAATGTGGTACGTCCTGGACTGCGATCCGGGAGCCGAGCTTTACTTGGGATTCGATGGGGACGTATCGCGCGAACGCTATGCGGAACACGTGGAGCGCGGCACGCTACCCGAAATTCTTTCTCGTCCGAAAGTAAGCCCCGGAGACGCATTCTTCATTCCGGCAGGCACGATCCACGCCATCGGCAAGGGAATCCTGCTGGCCGAGATCCAGCAGGCTTCGGACGTCACCTACCGGATTTACGACTGGGGACGCACGGACGCTTCGGGTAAAGGGCGCGAACTGCATACCGACCTGGCCGCCGACGCGATCCGTTTCGACAACGACATCCCGTACCGTATCACCGCCGAACCGCGGACGAACGAAGCGGTTCCGCTGAAAGATCGCCTTACTTCACCGTCAACCTGATCGGACTGGACGGCGCGGTCGAACGCAACCACGTGGAACGCGATTCGTTCGTCGTCTACATGTTGACCGAAGGACGGGCGACGCTCGGCTGGGAAGGCGGCTCCGAAACCGTCAAAAAAGGCGAGACCCTACTGGTACCTGCCTGCATCGAGGAGGTAACGCTGACCGGACAGGAAAACTGCTGGAAATTTACATCGAATAAAAACTGAAACGGCATACACGACATCTTTTTATGGGATACCAGGAAGAAAAACAACGTCAGCTCGACATTCGTTACATCAAAATGGCCCGGATCTGGGCCGAAAACTCCTACTGCGTCCGCCGGCAGGTAGGCGCCCTGCTGGTCAAGAACAAGATGATCATCTCGGACGGTTACAACGGCACGCCGGCCGGATTCGAGAACATCTGCGAGGACGAGGCCGGCAAGACCAAACCCTACGTTCTGCACGCCGAAGCGAACGCGATCACCAAGGTGGCCAAATCGAACAACAGCAGCGAAGGCTCAACGCTGTACGTCACGTCGTCGCCCTGCATCGAATGTTCGAAACTGATTATTCAGAGCGGCATCCGCCGCGTAGTCTACTGCGACGACTACCATTCGACCGACGGTCTCGACCTGTTGCAGCGCGTCGGGATCGAAGTGGTGCGGTGACGCTGCCGGAAGAACGGTAACGCATCGGCCTTTATCCAAACCGAACCCGAATATGAAAAAACGCAGGAAAGAACGGCAGGCAATACGACTCCAGGAACCGGCCAAAACGGTTCCGATGGTTTCCCGTTACGCGAACGGCGCGTATCGGCTGATCCGCGTGTTCGTCGAAGGGTACGACGACGTGGCGTTCTGGCGCAGCATCTTCGACGACTACGAAACCGAGCGGCTGAAGTTCGAAATCAGCGTCCCGTTGCGCGACGACCTGGCAAAAGGCAAAAAAGTCCTGCTGGCGATGATCGACGAGCGCGACCGGGATACGATCCTGTGCATGGACAGCGACTTCGACTACCTGTTCAAAAACTTCAACGACCAGTCGCGGCTGGTGAACAACACTCCGAGGCTGTTCCACACCTACGCCTATGCGACCGAAAATTTCCTGTGCCACCCCCCGTCGCTGCATAAGGTGTGCGTCAAAGCGACCAAAAACGATACGCTGATCTTCAACTTCGAAAAGTTCATGACCGCTTATTCGCGGACGATCTACCCGTTGTTCCTGTGGTACGCCTACTCCGCCCGCCGCAAAAGCGAAAAGGCCTTTTCGTTGCTCGACTTCCGCAGCAGCGTCCGGCTCAACTACCTCGATTTGCGCGACGACGGCGCCGAAACGCTGCACTGGCTCGGCCGTCAGGTCGAAAAGCGTCTCCGAACGTTGGAAGCCAACCATCCGACCTGGATCGGCGAAGTGGCCGCTTTCGGGCGCCATATCCGGCAGTTCGGCGTCGAAACCGACAATGTCTATTTTTTCATGCAGGGCCATACGCTGCTGGACAACGTGGTGCTGATCCTTCTGCACACCGTTTGCGAACGGCTGCGGGACATGACCGTCGAACGGATCACTTCGGGAACCAAGCAGGGCGTGTCATTGAAAAACGAACTGAGCAATTACAACAACTCGTTGCGCAACGTGCGCGAGGTACTGCTCGACAACGAACAGTATAAGGAGTGTTTCCTGTATAAAAAACTGAAAAAAGACATCGAACTGTATATTCAACAACTGATCGCGGAGGACGAAGCCGGCCGTCGGCCGGCCGACGCTCCGTACGATCGGGCAATCAGATAGACTATGGCCGACGTAATCAAGAATTTCCCGTCCCGCCTGCACAAGATGACGCAGGTGTTTTACCGCGAAGTTCCGTCTCAGGTGGCCACGCGCCGTTTCATCGACACGCTGACCAACCTGCTGTTCCCGGTACGGGACAAAAGGAACATCTCGCTGAAGGAAATGGATCTGAAATGGGAGAATCTCCAGCACGATTTCCTGGAGATCATCAGCCCGCTGTGCGCCGACATGGACTGTTGCTGCGAACATCTCACCGAACGGTTTTTCGGCGAAATCCCGCTGATATACACCCGGCTGATGCAGGACGCCAACCTTTACAAAAACTGCGACCCGGCGGCCTACTGCACCGAAGAGGTGATCTTGTGCTATCCGGGATTCTACGCCGTGATGGTGTACCGCCTGTCGCACGTTCTGCACAAACTGAAAATACCGGTATTGCCGCGCGTGATTTCGGAATACGCGCACAGCCAGACCGGAATCGACATCCACCCGGGAGCCACCATCGGGCCGAACTTTACATCGACCACGGCACCGGGATCGTCATCGGCGAAACGACCGTTATCGGGCGGAACGTCAAAATTTACCAGGGCGTCACGCTGGGCGCCACGTTTGTCGACAAAGAGCTTTCGGGCGTCCGGCGTCATCCGACCATCGAGGACAACGTGATCATCTACGCCGGCAGCACGATCCTCGGCGGCGACACGGTGATCGGCCACGACACGGTGATCGGCGGTAACGTATGGCTCACCGAGTCGGTTCCGCCCCACTCGACGGTCTACTGCAAACCCGAAATCGTCATCAAAGGAAAACGCACGAAAAAATGAACCGGAAAAACGGCAGGCATTTCGACGGATTCTGCCCGGCGCTGGCGCTCGTCCTGAGGTTGGGACTGCTGTACGCGGCGTGGCTGTTGTGCCGCATCGTATTCTTCCTGCAGAACCGGGCCGAAATCGGGCCGCTCGCGGCAAGCGAACTGCCCGGACTGCTACACGGCAGCCTGGTGTTCGACACGGTGTCGATCCTGTACGTCAACTCGCTGTTCATCGTGCTGTCGCTCGTACCGCTGCGGCTGCGCGAACGGCGGTGGTACGGCACGATGTTGTTCTGGCTTTTTTCCGTCGCCAACGCCCTCGCGCTGATCGTCAACGTCTCGGACGGCGTCTATTACCACTACGCGAAAAAAAGGTTCACCTCGGACGAACTCTCCTACCTCGGTAACAACGACAATACCGGAACCGTACTGCTGAAAGCGCTCGCCGAAAACTGGTACGTCGCGCTGTTTGCCGCCGGATTGATCGCCGCCCTCGTCTGGGCCTACCGCCGCATCCGGGTCGCTCCGTCGCGGATCCGGTCGAACACGGCCTACGCGCTGATCCATCTGCCGGCGCTGCTGGTCGCAGTCGGACTGTCCATCGGGGGCATACGGGGCGGATTCAGCCGACAAACGCGCCCGATCACGCTCAGCAACGCCACGCTGTATACCGCGTCGAGTCCGAAGGCGAACCTGATCCTCAGCAACCCGTTCTGTATGCTGCGGACGCTCGGCAACCGCTCGATCGCGTACACCGAATTCTTCGACGACCGGACGCTCGAGGCCATTTACACCCCGATCCACCGGCCGGAGGCCGCTGCGGGCGACTCCCTTGCGTTCGGCGACCGCAATATCGTCATTTTCATCCTGGAAAGTTTCAGCAGCGAACATTCGGCGCTGCTGAATCCCGACCTCTATCCGGACGGGCACGGGTACACTCCGTTCCTCGACTCGCTGATGCGCGAAGGATACTATTTCCAGAACGCATTCGCCAATGGACACAAATCGATCGAGGCGCTGCCCTCGGTGCTGTCGTCGATCCCCTCTTACCGGACGCCGTTCGTACTGATGCCGCAGGCGCTCGCCCCGATGAAGGCGCTGCCGGCACTGCTGGCCGAAAAAGGATACAAAACGTCGTTCTTCAACGGTTCGGGACGCGGTTCGATGGGTTTCGGCGCCTATGCGGCGCAGGCCGGCGTACAGGATTATTATAGCCGCGAGGATTATGAAAAACGGTGCGGCACAGACGATTTCGACGGCTACTGGGGCATCTGGGACGAACCGTTCCTACAGTACATGAGCCGCGTGCTGTCCGAAACGCCTCAGCCGTTTTTCGCATCGGCTTTCACGCTCAGTTCGCACCACCCGTTCGTCGTTCCGGAAAAATACGCCGCGACGCTGCCGGAAGGAAAAACCAAGGTACACAAAGGCGTGGCGTACACCGACCTCGCACTGCGCCGTTTCATGGAGACCTCGAGCCGGGAACCGTGGTACGAAAATACGATTTTCGTCTTCGTAGCCGACCACGTATCGTCGGAAACCTTCGCGCCAAAAACGCTGACCCCGACCGGCAACACGCAAATCATCTGCCTGATCTACACGCCGGACGGATCGCTGCGCGGCGTAAACCGTTCGGTCGCCCAGCAAATCGATCTGATGCCGACGCTGCTCGGGCTGACCGGCTACGACCGGCCCTATTTCGCCTTCGGACGGGACGTGTTGCGCGAAACCGACCGCGAACCGATGGTTTCGAATTATGCGGGCGGAACTTACCAGGGCATTACCGATTCGCTGGTGCTCTTTTTCGACGGAGAACGGACGCTGTCGGCCTACCTACGCAGCGACACCCTGCAAAAAAACGATATTTCGGGAATCCGCACCCCCGCGTTGGAAGCCGCCGAACGCGACCTGAAAGCGCGCCTACAGCAATACTACCGGCATGTGAAACAAAAAGATTATTTAGCCGAATAGAAACATCCGTTATTATTCCCCGAATCCCGGAACGGCCGCGCCGGAAACATTCAGCAAGCCGCGTGCCTGTCGATAAATCCGCGAATGATCTCCGCGGCGGCCTCGGGTTCTTCGAAAAAGCCCATGTGTCCCGAATGATCGAGCCACGCCGCTTCGGCCTGCGGATGAGCGGCGACCAGCGCTTCGGCCCGTTCGACCGGGATAAATTCGTCCATCCGGCCGAATATGAACAGTTGCGGCACTTTCAAACCGTGCAGCATGTCGTTCATATCGTTGCGGCCGATCATCCCGTTCAGCAGCGCCACAATGCCGTCGTCGTCGGTCGACGAGATCAGCTCCTGCAGTTGTTCGATCCGCCCGCGAAGCCGTTTGCGGTTCGCCTCGGCAAAACCTTTCGGAGCGAAAAGCGAGGCGATCAGTTCTTTCTTATCGCTGCGGATCAGTTCGATCTCGCGGCGTCGGTCCTCTTTTTTCGCATCGGTATCGGCATTCGGCGTCGAGTGGAACAAAATCAGCCCCTGCAACATTTCGGGATAACGGGCCGCAAAAGCTTCGGCGACGTATCCCCCCATCGAGTGCCCGGCCACGAAACAGCGCGCGACGCCCTGCTTGTCGAGCACCCCTTTCAGCACATCGGCCACGAACTCCATGCTATGCACCTCGCCCCGCACCTCCGAGATGCCGTGACCGGGAATGTCGATCGCGATCACACGGTAGTAGGGCGTCAGCAATTTCGTGAAATCCTCCCACACTTCGAGAGATTCCAGGTAGCCGTGCAGCAGTACGAGCGTCGTATCCCCCCTGCTGCGAGTCGCTGATGCGCAATGCCGTTTCGGCGGCAACGATGAATTTTTCCATGATTGTTCGATATTTTGTAAAAATGGCCGCCCTGCGGCAGCCATTCCCGTTTCATTCGATTTATAAACGATCGTTTATCGTTCGTCCTGTTCTTCCTCGCCGTCGTCGAAATAGTCGAGAACCGATTCGCGTTTCTTGAAAGAGAGTAACTCGTCGTCGTCATCCTCGTCGAGTCGGCTGTAAATCGCCCGCTTCTCTTTTCCGCTCTTTTTAATAGGTTCGAGCATTTGGCCGCTCGCTTTAACGAATCTTCCGGTTCGGAATCATGGGCCTTGTTCCGGAAAACATGGGTCGATTTCATGGGTCGTGAAAACGTAAGGGTTTAAACGTTTGACATGGATTTCAGTTCTTCGTACGCAGGATTTACGTCCTTTGTACGATTGCAATGATAGAGATTTTTTTAAAAAACAACCGCTTCGGGTTTAAAATTTTTCCGCCAGGCAGCCTTCGAACACCTTTTGCGCCGGGCCGGTAAGCGTCACATTCGTAAAACGCTCGTCTCCTGTCCGTTCGAAAGACACGAAAAGGACTCCGCCCTCGACGTCGACCCGGTAATTCCGGCAATCGCTCCCGGATCGCACGGCAGCCGCCAGCGCCGAAGCCGTGGCCCCGGTTCCGCAGGCAAGCGTCTCGGCCTCAACGCCCCGCTCATAAGTACGCACCCGGATACGACCGTCCGAAACGATCTCCACGAAATTGACGTTCGTCCCTCCGGCGGCGGCGTACGGATCGCTGCGGCGTATCATTGCGCCTTTTCGGGCGACGTCCTCCCGCCGGACATCCGGCACGAATTCGACATGGTGCGGCGAACCGGTATCGAGAAAATAATGATCGGGGAATTTCTCCACGCGCGGAACGTCGATCATGCCGAGCCGGATCTCGCCCGCCGTCGCGTCCGCCGACAGGATTTGCGCATCGTGCACGCCGTCGATCCCCGAAAAACGCTTGCGCGATCCGCCGATCCCCAAATGATGGGCGAACAACACGATGCAACGGCCGCCGTTGCCGCACATGGTCGATTCGCCGCCGTCGGCATTGAAATAGCGCATCCTGAACAACTCCCGGGGATCGTTTTCCAGCAGCATCAGCCCGTCGGCGCCGACCCCGGTGCGGCGGCAGCACAGGGCGGCCACATGCGCGCGGGAAACGTCGAATCCGCCCGAACGGTTATCGATCAGCACGAAATCATTGCCCGCTCCGTGGTATTTATAAAATTTTTGTTTCATATCGTTTCCGGCTTATCCGTGCAAATATCGCGAAATTTTCAAAAAGCTTTTCCTCTTTCAAAAAAATAGCGGATATTTGTATAAATTCATGCGGAATCCGCGTTTCCGTTAAAAAGACAGAAAGCTATGATCAAAACGATATTCGAGCATCGGTCGGTGCGCAGCTACAAGCCGGATCCGGTGGACGAGGCCCTGCTGCAACGGATTCTGGAAGCCGGCACGAGGGCTTCCAACACAGGCAATATGCAGATATACAGCATCATCGTGACGACCGACCCGCAGATCCGGGAACAACTGTCGCCGTGCCATTTCGGACAACCGATGGTCACTCAGGCCCCGATCGTGCTGACGTTCTGCGTCGACGTGCGCCGGTTCTCGCTGTGGTGCCGCCAGCGGGGGGCCGACCCGCAGTACGACAATTTCGTCTGGTTCGTCAACGGCGCGATCGACGCGATCCTCGCTTCGCAGAACGTCTGCCTCGAAGCGGAGTCGGAGGGGCTCGGCATCTGCTACCTCGGCACGACGACCTACAACGCCGACCGGATCGCCGAGGTGCTCGCCCTGCCCGAGGGGGTGATCCCGGTCACTACCGTGACGATGGGCTACCCCGACAAACTGCCGCCGCCGACCGACCGCCTGCCCTTGGAAGGGGTGATCCACCGCGAACGCTACCACGATTACACGCCCGAAGCGATCGACGCGATCTGGGCCGACAAGGAAGCTTCCGAAGAGACGGCCGGCCTGCTGCAAGCGAACGACCTACCGAACCTGGCGCGTATTTTCACCGAACGTCGCTACAAGGGCGAAGACAACCGTCTTTTTTCGCGGAAATATTTCGAAATGCTGAAAAAACAGGGGTTCTTCAACCAGTAAGAACCCGTAAGACCGACCGGATATGGAAACGATTCACGAAAAAGCGTTCGCGCTGTTACAACGGTGCGAAGTGATTACCGTGGCGACGTTGGACGAAAAGGTTTCCCGCGCCCCGTTCCGGTCGTCAAAATACGCGCCGAAAAACCGTTTACGATCTGGTTCGCCACCGGCACCAGGCTCCGACAAAACGGCGCATCTGCGCCGGAACCCGCGCGCCGGCATCTCTTTTTTCGACCGCGGAGACAGCGTCGCACTAACCGGAACGGCCGAAGTGATCGAATACCCTGCGGTCAAAAAGATCATGTGGCAAGAGTGGTTTATCAAACATTTTCCGGGAGGAGTCGAAGACCCGGAGTACTGCCTGGTTCGGTTCGAAGCCCGGAAAGGCGTTTTTTACATCGAAGACAAATTCGTAAAATCGGTTTTAAAATAACGATGAATCAGATCGAACAAACTCCGAACGGAAAAGACTATTTCGAGCCGATGCACTCGGCCGAGCACCTGATCAACGGGGCGATCGCCCGGACGCTCGGGTGCGGCCGGGCCTTTTCGACCCATATCGAAAAGAAGAAATCGAAATGCGATTTCCGCTTTCACCGCAACCTGACGCCCGAAGAGCTGACCGAAATCGAACGGACGGTCAACGAACAGATCGCCTCGCACGCGGACGTGCGGGACGAAATATTGACCGCGGCAGAGGCCGCCGCCCGTTACAACCTGTCGCGGCTGCCGGAGGGCGCAACCACCGTCCGCATCGTCCATATCGGCGATTTCGATAGCTGTCCGTGCATCGGGGCGCACGTATCGAACACAGCGGAGATCCCGCCGGTCAGGCTGATCTCGAGCGACTGCGCGGACGGCGTTCTACGGGTGCGTTTCAAATTTGTAAAATAGTTGGCGGAGTGAGTAGGATATTCCGGTCGGATTCGTTTGCAGAGGCGGCAAAAAGGCGGCTGCGGCTACCGGTCGTCGTCGTTTGCGGCTGCTTGCTCGCAGCATGCAGCGCGACGCGGCACATTCCGTCCGGGCAATACCTGCTGTCAAAAGCGACGTCCGGATCGAACGGGAGAAACAACTGACGCGGGACGAACGGGCGACGCGGACGGAATTGGAACAATTCATCCGCCAGCATCCGACCAAACGTTTCCTGGGAACCAATTTCTATCTGTGGGCTTACAATTCGGCAGACCCGGACAAAACGAACTGGTGGAACCGTTTCAAACGCCGCATCGGCAAAGAACCCGTGCTGCTCGACTCGACACTGACGGCCCGTTCGGCCGAAGGCATGAAAATTTACCTGAACGGCAAAGGCTTCCTGGACGCTTCGACGGCATTTCGGGTCGACACTTCGGGCAAAAAAGCGAAAGTCACCTACCTCGCCCGGCAAGGCGAACCGTACCGGATCGGCAGCATCCGATACGATTTCCGGGACCGGTCGCTGCAATCGATCATTTTCAGCGACACGATTTCGACGTTGCTGCATACGGGCGACATTTTCGATGCGAATACGCTGGACGACGAACGGGTACGGATCACTTCGTTCCTGAAAAACCGGGGATATTACAACTTCTCGATCAACAACATCAGTTATGTAGCCGACTCGACGGCGGGCAACCGCACGGTCAACCTGACGATGGTCGTAAAACGCTACATGGCCGGATATACCGCCGAAGGCGAAGCGACGCTCGACGACAACCGAATTTACCGCATCCGGAACATCTATATCTATCCGGATTACAACCCCTCGGCAGCCGTGTCGGATTCTCTTTACGAAAGCCGGCTCGACACGCTCGACTACAAAGGCCTGAAAATCGTTTACGACACCCGGTCGAAAGTGCGGGCGGAGATCCTGCGCCGAACGATCAGTCTCTACCCGAACTACCTGTATAATGCCGACGAAGTGAAACGGACTTACGAAAACATCATGCGGCTCGACTATTACAAAAGCGCCAGCATCCTCTTTTCGGAAGCGGAAGGCGATACGCTGCTGCGGGACAACCGGATCACCTACATCGGGCAGTCGCAGGACTCCACCGGCATCGGCGAAGCCTCGTACGGCACCGAACACTACCTGAACTGCACTATTTTCTGTACGCCTGCGCTGCGGCAGGGATACTCGCTGGAACTCGAAGGAACCACGTCGGCCGACTATTTCGGAATCGCCGCCACGGTGGGCTACCAGAACCGCAACCTGTTCCGCGGCGTCGAACTGTTCGACATCAAGGTGCGCGGAGGCTACGAATTCATGCGCGTCAAACAGAAGCGCAACTCGTTCGAATTAGGCGTATCGACATCGTTTTCGTTTCCCCGTTTCATCACGCCGCTGCGAATCGACCGCTACAACCGAGCCTTCAATCCGCGGACGAAAGTAGAAGTCTCCTACAGCGTACAGCGCCGCCCGTACTACCATCGTACGCTGGCCAGCGGCGTCTGGGGCTATACGTGGGGCAACGGCAAAAACAGCACCTTCGTCCTGCGGCCGGCGGACATCAGCGTGGTGAAACTGCGGCAGATCGACACGGCTTTCCTCGAACAATTGCAGAATCCCTACCTGCGGAACAGCTACGAATCGCAGCTGATCGCCGGACTGTCCGGCTCGTATATCTTCAACAACCAGAAGATCAACACCGAACGCAATTCGCTGGCGTTACGGTTCAATTTCGAAACGAACGGTAACCTGATCGACGGACTGAGCCACCTGTTCGGCCGTTCGTCGGGGGAAGAGTATTACAAACTGTTCGGTATCCGGTACGCCCAGTATTTCCGGTTCGATCTGAACCTGGCGCGAAAATTCGTATTGGGGCCGAAAACCAGTCTCGTATATCGCTTCTACGGCGGATGGGGATACGCTTACGGCAATTCGACATCCATCCCGTTCGAGCGGCTGTTCTACTGCGGCGGCAGCAACAGTATGCGCGGCTGGCTGGCCCGGACGCTCGGCCGGGCAACGAAGTGCGCTGGGTCAGCGACTATCCCACCCAGTTGGGGAACTTCAAACTCGAAACGAATCTCGAAGCCCGTTTTCCAGTCTGGGGAATCTTGCAAGGCGCGCTCTTTTTCGATGTCGGCAACATCTGGTTCCTCGGACAGGGCGGCTACGGCGAAGAATCGCAGTTCAAGATCGACCGATTCTACAAACAACTGGGATTCAATACCGGACTCGGCGCGCGGTTCGATTTCAGTTTCTTCGTATTCCGGATCGACTGGGGCATCAAACTGCACAACCCGAACGAAGCGGCCGGACAGCGCTGGATTCAGAACTTCCGGATGCAGAACACGACGCTGAATTTCGGCGTAGGCTATCCTTTCTGACGACGACGGACGCCGAAAACGAACGCAACGCCGTACTATTCCGCAAAAGCGATACGCCGAAAACTTTTGGCAAATATCCGAAATGTTATTACCTTTGCCGCCGTTACTGAATTTGTGGAAAGATTTGGCCGCTTGCAACCACGGAAAAAAATGCTAAAATAGTATTTGTGTTCATCTACAACATGCTGAGTTTTTCCCATTGTTTAAAAGTATTTTAAACCATTAAAAAATTTTAAAGATGGGATTTTTATTTACCTCCGAATCGGTGTCCGAAGGACATCCCGACAAGGTTTCGGATCAAATTTCCGATGCAATCCTCGACGAATTTCTTCGTCACGATTCCAATTCGAAAGTAGCCTGCGAAACGCTCTGCACCACGGGGCTGGTCGTCGTGGCCGGTGAAGTCCGTTCGGAAGCGTACGTGGACGTACAAGACGTCGCGCGCCGCGTGATCAACCGGATCGGCTATACGAACGCCGATTACCGTTTCGACGGCAATTCGTGCGGCGTGCTGTCGGCGATCCACGAACAGTCGCCCGATATCAACCAGGGCGTCGTACGCGAGACCGAAGAGGAACAGGGCGCCGGCGACCAGGGAATCATGTTCGGTTACGCCTGCTCGGAGACCAAGGAGCTGATGCCCGCCACGCTGATCCTGTCGCACGTAATCCTGAAGGAACTGGCCGCCATCCGCCGCGAAGGCAAGGTGATGACCTACCTGCGACCCGACGCCAAGAGCCAGGTTACGATCGAATACGGCGACGACAACAAACCGCAACGCGTGCATACGATCGTAGTATCGACCCAGCACGACGAATTCATTACGGCCGCCGAAGCGGGCGGCGAAAAAGCCGCTGAACAAGCGATGTGCGCCAAAATCCGCGAAGATGTCCAAAACATCCTGATTCCGCGCACCAAAGCCCGCCTGGAACGAGCCGGCGACTGCCTGGCCGAACTGATCGGCGACGACTACATCCTGCATGTGAATCCGACCGGCAAATTCGTGATCGGCGGCCCGCACGGGGATACCGGAGTGACCGGCCGCAAAATCATCGTCGACAGCTACGGCGGACGCGGAGCCCACGGCGGCGGAGCATTCTCCGGCAAAGACAGTTCGAAGGTCGACCGCAGCGCAGCCTACGCCGCCCGGCACATCGCCAAAAACCTCGTAGCGGCCGGTATCGCCGACGAAGTGCTCGTACAACTGTCCTACGCGATCGGAATCGCACAACCGCTGAGCGTCTACGTCAACACGAACGGAACTTCGAAAGTGAAAATGACCGACGGGCAGATCGCCGCGAAAATCAACGACTTGTTCGACCTGCGGCCTGCGGCCATCGTCCGCGAATTCGGACTCCGCAACCCGATCTTCGAAGCGACCGCTTCGTACGGACACTTCGGCAACCGTCCTTATACGCAAAAAGTAACCCTTTTCGAAAAAGGAAAAGAAGTGAGCAAAGAGATCGAATTTTTCGCATGGGAGAAACTGGATGCCGTCGATAAACTGAAAAAGCGTTCCGCTGCTAATCGCGGCGATCGACGACTGCATAGGAACAGCCGGTTTTCCGGACGTTTTCTTATAAAAAGAGGAACGGGTCGATAATCGACCCGTTCCTCTTTTTTATCGAAATAAGGCCCGGTCGGGGCAGCGGGCCTCGTTACTGCAACGCCTCTCCGCTCCCGGCGAACCATCGCCGTCGAAATCTTTGATTCAACGAACCGTACCGGAAGATTCACAGCATCCCGAACTACACGTAAGCCGGCCGCAAATCCGATAAAAAGAATAACGCGTCCTATAATTTTCAGATTTTAGGCGGTTTTCGAAGACAGCAGATTTTCCTTGGCGCCGGGAGTATGCTGAAAAACGGCGCCGACTATCCGGCAAAATAAACGGTTCCTGCCGCCCCCGCGGCTCGATCGATCCGGTCGCAAACGCCATCCCGACCGCCGACCGGTCGCAAGCCAAACGAGCGCCCGCCGCGGACAAGTCTCAAAAAATCTCACGCAAAATCGACACCGACCGGACGGTACGGATAGCGTCCAGATGATAACCGAAAAACAGCAGCATCGACTCCATAAAAGCGGAACGCTGCGTCCGCGACAACGGCAGGCTACCGAGCCGGTCGGCTTCGCAATCCATCAGATCGCCGAGCAAGCCGGAACAGGAAGCGTCCATGCAGATCCGATGCGCCGGAACGGACGGCGTAAACACGCCGCCCCGGATATCGAAATAACCGTTCGGGATCGGCTCGTTGCCCGGATAGAATCCGAGGTAGGCGGAAAGTTGCACGAGGAACCACAGGTGAAAATTGGAAATCCCTTCGGTCATCCGATCCAACTGCACGACCGACCGACAGACGAAATCGAACAGCGGTTCGTTGGCCTCCGACTCGCGGATCAATCGGTACAGCACCTCGGCCATAAACAGCGAAATGGTGCTCTTGCGGACGTCGAACGGCAGGCTCGAAAGCGGCGTCAGGCTGCGCACCTCCTTCATGCGATGCATCCGCGCCTGCGGCTGCTCGATCCCTTCGAATTCGACCAGGAACATCGGCTGGAACAGCGCCGCCTTGTTGCCCCGCCCCCGGCTGCTGTGCACGCCCTGGATCATGTAATTCATCCGCCCGAACAAGTCGGTAAACAGGTAGGCGACCATCGAACTGTCGCCGTATTTGATCGTATGCAGCACCACGCCGCGGGCTTTGTACGTACGCATTATTTCGCTCCCGAAAGAAACGCCGCCAATTTTTCGACGGCGCGGCCGCGGTGACTGATCGCGTTTTTGGCTTCGGAATCCATCTCCGCGAACGTGACGTCGTAACCGTCCGGAACGAAAACCGGATCGTAACCGAATCCTCCCCCGCCGTGCGGCGTATCCGTGATCGTACCGTCGACCACCCCGTCGAACTGATATTCCTTTCCTCCGAAGATCAGCGCGATCACCGTGCGGAACCGAGCCTTTCGGTCGGCCTGTCCCGAAAGGTTTTCGAGCAGCAGCGCCACGTTGTCGGACGAATTTCTGCCCTCCCCGGCATAACGGGCCGAACGAACCCCCGGCGCGCCGCCGAGCGCATCGACTTCCAGACCGGTATCGTCGGCGAAACAGTCCAGCCCGGTGCGGTCGTACAAGTAGCGGGCCTTCTGAAAAGCATTTCCCTCCAGAGTCGGCTGCTCTTCCGGTATATTCTCGGTAATACCCAGATCGCAAGGCGTTACCAACTGATAACCACTGCCGAGAATCTCCTGCGCTTCGGTCAGCTTATGACGGTTATTGGTAGCAAAAATAATTTTCATAGCTTTTAAAAATACAAATTACTTTTTATAGAATTTGCTCAACTTGTGGTCGGCTTCGATCTTGTCGATGATCGTCCTGACGAGACAGTCGATCTCCTTATCGGGACTGTAATCGGCAGCGCAGATATAGCTGACGCGGTTATCGCGGATCAGTTCCATCATCTCCATGCGTTTCTGGCGCGAACGGGGATTGTAGACGGCGATCGAATGTCCTCCCTGCTGTTTGACCAGTTTCATACACGGAATATCGGTCGTCCCGTCGCCGAAATAAATCATGTGACGGAACTGCACCGGACGCTGCTCCTCCTCGATATACTCGTTGATCCGCCGGCTGTCGTACACGCTTTCGATCCCTTTGTTGATCTTGAAGATGAACTGCGTTTTATTGGTGTAGTTGACCGCCACGGCCGGCCAGTAAGCCACGCCGTCGATATCGTAAAGGAACGAACAGGCGTAAATCTTCCGGAATTCCTTGGCGATCGGGGTCCCTTCGATCATCTCGCGCAGGCCCGACGAATTGATGTAATGCTGCAGTTGGATGCCGCGTTCGGCGGCATAGGCGTTGATCCGCGGGAACCACTCGCGAACGCCCTCGTACAGTTCGATATTCTGTCCCGACCGGGCGAACGACTCGCGACGCAGCGAAATGCCGGAACTCTTGGCTTCGTGCAGCATCCGGTACATATAGGCGAGGATCGGGTCGCCGTCCTGTTCGCGGGCGGTTTCGTTGCTCTCCTCCCAGAACTCGCGGTTGCTTTTGCCGATCGCCGGAATAAAGTCGTACTCCTGCATGTTGCCCGGCGAAAGCGTGCCGTCGAAATCGTAGATCAGCGCTACGGTCAGTTTCTTTGCCATAATCGAAGTAATTGATGCCCTAAAGATATAAAAAACGGGAATAAACGACAATCACCGTCGCGTAGTCTTCCGTCGCGCACGGATGCGGCGGCAGATTTTCGTCCCCGGTTCCGCAGCGCCGGACCGTCGTCGCGCATTAGCCAACAGATCGTATCGTAAAGCTGCTCTTCGACCCACGGCAATTCTGCCGACAGGCTGTCGAGTATCTCCATCGCCCACACTTTTACGGCCGGACGCACCGACGGGTCGATCAGCCGGTCGAACGTCGCTTCGGCAACCTGTTGACGCTGACTGTCGGTCAGTTCGATCCGCCTCCGGTCGAGCAGCCACGCCATCATCTTCGAATAATGACGGCACGCGCTCGGATTGACGATCGCAAGGTAATTCCGGACGAAATGCCCGATATGCCGCCCGAACGCCTCCGGCGCGATAAAAACGCCCTTTCCAACGCATACGAAGCATGAAACGCGACGGCCGGATCGCGGTCGAGTCCGAGGTTCAGCGCGAACCCGAAAAGATCGTTTTCCGCAATCAACTTCCCGTAACGCCCGGCAAACCCTTTGGTAAAATTGCCTTTCAGTTCAGCGGCCAGTTCCTTTTCGGTCATCGTACCCGGATAAAAACTGCGGAGCGGGATCCCCCGTCCGCAGTTCCCTGTTTTTCAAAAAAACGAATCCTTACAACGCAGCCATCCACCCGTACGTATCGGGTTCCTCGGCATACTGGATCGCACGCAGTCGGTGGTACAACTTTTCGCTCCATTTGCCCGGCTTGCCGTCGTTGTAAACGAAAGTATGTCCGGTCTGCGGATCGTAAATGCTGCCGATCGGCGACAGAACGGCCGCCGTACCGCACGATCCGGCCTCGTCGAACGTCCCGAGCTCGTCGTAATCGACCGGACGCTGTTCGACTTTCAGCCCCATCTCCGCGGCCAGCGTCATCAAACTCATGTTCGTGATCGACGGCAGCACCGAATGGGATTTGGGCGTAATGTAAACGCCGTCGCGGATGCCGAAAAAGTTGGCCGCGCCGCATTCGTCGATGTGCTTTTTCTCCTTTGCATCCAGATACAGCACGCTCGGATATCCTTTTTCATGCCCGATCTCGGCCGAAGTCAGGCTCGCCGCGTGGTTCCCGCCGGCCTTCACGTGCCCCGTGCCGAGCGGAGCGGCGCGATCGTGGTCGCGGTCGATCAACACCTTGATCGGATTGAACCCTTCCTTATAGTAAGGACCTACCGGAGTAACGAAAACGATCAGCAGGTATTCCCCGGCGGGCTTTACGCCGACCTGCGGGCCGGTGCCGAACAGTACGGGGCGGATATACAGCGAAGCGCCCGTCCCGTAGGGAGGGACGAAACGTTCGTTGGCCTTAACCACCCGCTTCATCATATCGACGAACATATCGACCGGCGGCAGAGCCATTTTCAGGTATTCGGCCGAGGAGCGCATCCGTTTGGCATTCTCTTCGGGACGGAAGATGCGGATCACGCCGTCGGCGCCGCGAAATGCTTTCTGTCCTTCGAAAGCCTCCTGCCCGTAGTGCAGGCAGGTCGCGGCCATATGCATCGTGACCGTTTCGTCAGTTGTCAGTTCGGGCGTTGTCCAGGCTCCGTCGCGGAAATAACTCCGTATGTTATAGTCTGTTTTGATGTACCCAAAAGATAGGTTTTTCCAATCTAAGTCCATAACTCTATTTTTATTCAATCGTCACAAATCCGTTTTTATTCCCGCTACCCCACCATCGTGCCGTTGCCGACCGGCTCGGCAGGGGACAGCAGCACCAGGCTTTCCGGTAGCGTCCTGCGCCATCAGGATCATCCCTTCGGACAGCACGCCTTTGAGTTCGCGCGGCTCCAGGTTGATCAGCACCTGCACCTGCCGCCCGACAAGCGATTCGGGAGTATAGTGCTCGGCGATGCCCGACACGATCGTCCGTTTGTCGATCCCGGTATCGATAGTCAGCTTCAGCAGCTTTTTCGTCTTGGCGATCTTTTCGGCGGCGATGATCGTCGCCACGCGGATATCCATCTTTCCGAAATCGTCGAACGCAATGCTCTCTTTCTGCGGTTCGACCTTCTTGCCGGCCTCCTTTGCGAGGTTGGCCCGTTTCGTTGCGGCCAGCTTTTCGAGCTGCGCCTCGATCACGCTGTCTTCGATTTTCTCGAACAGCAAGGCGGGCGTCCCGATCCGGTGTCCGGGCTTCAATAGGGCCGTATTTCCGAGGCTGATCCCAGCCGAACTTTTCGACGTCGAGCAGCCTCAGGATCTTCTCCGCCGTAAAAGGCATGAACGGCTCGACGGCGATCGCGAGCGACGCGGTGATCTGCAACGAAACGTTCAGGATCGTCTGCACGCGTTGCGGATCGGTCTTATACAGGCTTCCAAGGCTCCGTATCGGCCAGGTATTTATTCCCCAGGCGGGCGATGTTCATCGCCTCTTTGAGCGCTTCGCGGAAACGGTAATTCTCGATATTCTCTTCGAGCGCCTTTTTTGATCTGCGGCAGTTCGCCGAGGATATCGCGGTCGTAATCGGTCAATTCGCCGCAGGCGGGAACCTTCCGTCGTAATATTTTTGCGTCAGCACCAGCGCGCGGTTGACGAAGTTGCCGAGCACGGCCACCAACTCGTTGTTGTTGCGCGTCTGGAAATCCTTCCACGTGAAATCGTTGTCCTTGGTTTCCGGCGCATTGGCGCACAACACGTAGCGCAGCACGTCTTCCCTTGCCCGGAAACTCTTCGAGGTATTCGTGCAGCCACACCGCCCAGTTCCGCGACGTCGAGATCTTTTCTCCCTCCAAATTCAGGAACTCGTTGGCCGGCACGTTCTCCGGCAAGATATAACCGCCGTGCGCGCGCAGCATCGACGGGAACACGATGCAGTGGAAAACGATGTTGTCCTTGCCGATGAAATGCACCATCTTGGTGTCCTCGTCCTTCCAGTATTTTTCCCAGTCGGGCGTCAGATCCTTGGTCGCCGAGATGTAACCGATCGGCGCGTCGAACCACACGTACAGCACCTTCCCCTCGGCACCCTTGACCGGAACGGGAATCCCCCAATCCAGGTCGCGGCTCACCGCGCGGGGCTGCAATCCCAAATCGAGCCAGCTTTTGCACTGCCCGTACACGTTGACCTTCCACTCCTTATGCTCTTCGAGTATCCATTTGCGCAGAAACTCCTCGTGCTTGTCCAGCGGCAGGAACCAGTGCGTCGTCTCGCGCATCACCGGAACCGACCCGGTAATGGCGCTGTGCGGATCGATCAGGTCGGTCGCGCTCAGCGTACTGCCGCACTTCTCGCACTGATCGCCGTATGCGCGGTCGTTCTGACAGTGCGGGCAGGTGCCGACGATGTAGCGGTCGGCCAGAAACTGCCCGGCCTCCTCGTCGTAATACTGCATCGTGGTCTTTTCGATGAACTCTCCTTTGTCGTACAGCGCGCGGAAAAAAATCCGACGCGGTTTTATGGTGCGTGGGCGAAGTCGTCCGCGAATAGATGTCGAACGACATGCCGAGTCCTTTGAAAGCGTTCTTGATGATATTGTGGTACTTGTCAACGATATCCTGCGGCTTGACTCCCTCCTGGCGCGCCTTGATCGTGATGGGCACGCCGTGCTCGTCGGAACCGCATACGGAGATCACGTCCGCGCCCCGCAGGCGCAGGTACCTCACATAGATGTCCGACGGAATGTATACCCCCGCAAGGTGTCCGATATGCACCGGCCCGTTGGCATACGGGAGCGCCGATGTGACAAGATAGCGTTTAAACTTTTTCATCGTAAAGGTCAAAAATCAATATTCCGTACAAAGTTATGAATTTTTCGTCAAAAACGGTTCGCCGCAGCCCATTAATCAGCCGAAGAGGCCGAAATATCATCGGCGGACGAGCGGATCGAAAAATTCGCGGAACTTCGTATGCGGAACCGATACGCAAATCCGGCTGAACCTCGACGCGTAACCGGCCAACGCCGCGTCGCGCGTAAAAAAGTCCAGCGACACGCTGCCGATGCGGTGTTCGAGCAGTTCCTTCTCGCTGCGGTCGACGATCGCGAAAATGCCGACCGGCATCGACTCGCGGTAAAATTCCGTAGCCAGCAGGCCGTTTTCTTTCAGGTAAGCGATATTCAGCCCGATGTCCCGCACGGTCGCCGCTTTGAAATCCGCGACGGCGCGCCGTCCTTCGGGCGTCGTAAGCAAGCGCAGCACGAGCGTCTGCGCGAACGCGTTGACGCCGTTGTTCGTGTACATCGTCCGCTTTTCGAGTTCGGCGTACAGTCCCGGATCGGTCGTATGGATAAACCCGATCCGCTGCCCGCTGAGCCCCATCGACTTGCTGAAACTCTCGACGATCGCCACGTTGCGCAACGGACGTATTTCGCGGTAGAACGTGTCCGTCGCGTCGCGGAAAACCCGGCGGTAGGGGCTGTCGAAAAAGACGGTTACGCCGGCGGCGTCCAATTTGCGCAGCAACGCCAACAAACGGGCGTCGTCGTACTTTTGTCCCAGCGGATTGCCCGGATCGCAGATCAGCACGCCGCAGCCGGTCAGTCGCGGGATCATCGACTCGAGTCTGTCGAGCGACGGGTATTCGGCGCGTTGCACGCCCCGGATGGTCAGCAATTTGAAATAGCACCCCCAGTAATAAACCGGCAGATACAGCCGCTCGATGTCGACGCTTTGCGCCAGCAGGTCGAGTCCGTTCATCGCCCCCGGCACAATCAGCAGGTTGTCACGCGACGATTCGCCGCCGAAGTACTCCGCATTGATCGCGTCTCGCAACGCCGCAAAACCGCGCCCCGGCGGATAGGTTTGCATCTGCGCCGTATTGAAGTCGATCCCGGCGATCACCTCCCGCAGGTCGATATTTACCACCGAATTGATCCCCCGGTTCAGCCGCAGGTATTCCGCCCCGGTACGGGCGCTCAGAGCCGCCAGATTCTCTCCGATCTCGACAATGTGCGACAACGCGACGCCGCTCTCTTTTATTTTCATTCCGATATGATAACGTTCCGACATAAATTTTCCGAAATCTCTAACCTATTTTTTCAACGCTTCGAAGCCATGACCGTAAACGCCCATCACGTTGCCGACCGTCATAAAGGCCTCCGGATCGACCCGTTTAATCAGTTTGAACAGCGTTCCCGTTTCGTATTTGCGGCAAACCACCATCACCACTTTCGTCGGCTGCTTCGTGTACCACCCTTCGCCGTCGAGCAACGTCACGCCCCTACGCATCTCGCTGAAAATCAGCCGGGCGATCTCTTCGTATTTTTTCGACACGATCAACACCTGCGTCGACTGCCGGTTGCCGGCCATCACGGCGTCGATCGTATACCCGTTGACGGCCACCATCACGTAACCGTAAATCATGGCCGTTATGTTCTTGAATATGAAAATCGAACAGCCGATGATCAACAGGTCGCACAGCATGATGATCCGCCCGTAACTGATCGTCTTGTAACGGTTGACGATCATCGCGATGATATCCGTGCCGCCGGTGCTGCCGCCCTGCGTGAAACAGATGCCGATACCGCCGCCCGCCACGGCTCCGCCGAGAATTACCGACAGCAGCTTGTCGTTGCCGAGTCCGAGTAGATTGTTCGGTATCAACCCCTGCATCACCGACATCGCCGCCGAAATGAAAACGATCGCATAGATCGTCTTCGCGCCGAACCGCAGCCCGACCAACACCGAACTGACCGCCACCAGCACCGAGTTCAGCACCAGGAACGAAAGCCCCAGCGGCACGCCGCCGTTCGTCCCGCCGGTCGCATAATAGATCAGCAGGCCCACGCCGTTGATTCCGCCTCCCATCACATCGGCCGGAATCAGGATGCCGGTCCATGCGAAAGAATACATCACCAGACCGATCGAAATCAACGTATATTCTTTAATAGTCTTTAAAACAGCCGTCTTCGAGAAATCCGCATTCATATTCCATCGTTATTTCGGTTTCCCGCCGCGCAACCCGAGCGACGGCGATCCGATTAACAAAGATCGGCAAGATTTTTCGATCTGCCAACAGTTTTTTGCACTTGCGGCCCGTCCGGAGCGGCCGCCGGAAGAATTTGCCGCGACGACCGGCTTCACCCGGAAACAATCCCGAAAAAACGCTATTTTTGTCGAAAAACATCCTTCTTTGGAAAAACGACCCGACAAATCTCCCGCAACGGCCGACCGCTACGCCGACGTGATCCTGCCTCTGGCCGCGCCGGCCATGACTTTCGCCGTCCCGGACGCGATGCTGCGGCAGATCGTGCCGGGTTGCCGGGCGATCGTCAACTGGGCCCGGAAACTACTACCGGGATCGTCGACCGGCTGCACGGCCAGCGGCCGCCTTTCGACCGGATCAAACCGGTCGGGCGGATCGCGGACGCGGAACCCGTCGCCACGGCGGAACAACTGCGGCTGTGGCATTGGCTGTCGGAATATTACATGTGTCCGTTGGGAATGGTACTGCGGGCGGCGCTGCCGGCCGGCCTGAAATCCGACGGTTTTTCGGAGGACGAGACGTTCGGCCGCGGCTACATGCAGCCGCGGCAAACGGTCGTTTCGCTGCATCCGGACATCCGCAATGAGGAACGGCTGCACGTCGCGCTGGATTCCCTGTCGCGCGCGAAATCCCAGTACAAAGCCCTGCTGGAATACCTCGAAAAAACCGGGAATCCCGACTTCGGCGCACCGATCGAAATTCCGCGCAAACGGCTTTCGGCTCCGACCGCGATCCTCAAAGCGTTGGCCGAAAAAGGATTTATCCGGATCGCCGATACCGAAATCCCGGCATCGGACGCGCCCGCCGCGCCGGACAAACTGCCCGAACTTTCGGCAGCGCAAACGGCGGCCTACGAGCGGATCAAAACCTGTTTTTCGGAGAAAGAGGTCGTCCTGCTGCACGGGGTAACCGGCAGCGGCAAGACCGAAATCTACATCCGGCTGATGGCCGAAGCGCTGGCAGCCGGGCACAACGTGCTGTACATGCTGCCCGAAATCGCGTTGACCGCACAACTGATCCGACGCATGGAAAGCTATTTCGGAAAAGCCGTCACGGTCTACCATTCGCGGCTGAGCGACAACCGCCGAGCCGCCGTCTACCACGAACTGCTGCGCTGCGACGGCGGACGGATCGTGATCGGCGTGCGCTCGTCGGTACTGCTGCCGCTGCGCAACCTGTCGCTGGTAATCGTCGACGAGGAGCACGACACCAGCTTCAAGCAGACCGACTCGGCCCCTCGCTACCACGGCCGCGACACCGCCGTGGTGCTGGCATCCGTCTGCGGCGCCAAAGTGCTGCTCGGCAGCGCGACGCCCTGCGCCGAATCGTTCCACAATGCGGTAACCGGCAAATACGGACACGTCGTGCTCTCGGAACGCTACGGCGGAGTCACGCTGCCGCAGGTGATCGTGTCGGACACGCTGCGCGCCGCCAAACGCGGCGAAAAGTACTCGCATTTCAACAAAATCCTGCTCGATCAGATCGACCGGACGCTGCAACGGGGTCGTCAGGCAATGCTGTTCCAGAACCGGCGGGGATTCTCGCCGTATGTCGAGTGCGGGCATTGCGGCTGGACGGGCGTCTGCCCCGACTGCAACGTTTCGCTGACCTACCATAAAAACGACGGAACGCTGCGCTGCCACTACTGCGGCTACCACATGCCGATCCCGAAAACCTGTCCGTCGTGCGGAACCGGCGAACTGCTTCCGCAAGGCTTCGGCACCGAAAAAATCGAAGAGGAACTGGCGGCGATCTTTCCGCAGGCCGCGATCGAACGGCTCGATGCCGACACCGCGCGTTCGTCGCGCAACTACCGGCGCATCATCGCTTCGTTCGAACAGCGTAAAACGGACATCCTGGTCGGGACGCAAATCATCACGAAAGGGTTCGATTTCGGCGGCGTCGCGTTGGTCGGCATCCTGAACGCCGACAACATGCTGAATTACCCGGATTTCAGGGCCGGGGAGCGGGCTTTCCAGATGATGATGCAGGTCGGCGGACGCGCCGGACGCCGCGAAGAGCAGGGAACGGTCGTTATCCAGACCGCCCAGCCCGAACACCCGGTCGTTCGGCAGGCGCGCGACAGCGACTACGATGCGATGATCCGCTCGCAACTGGCCGAACGCCGCGCCTTTTTTTACCCGCCCTTCTGCCGGTTGATCGCCGTCCTGCTGCGCCATCGCGATCACGCTTTGCTATGGAAAGCGGCTGCGGCGTTCGGGACGGAAGCGCGCACCCGGTTCGGCCGCCGGCTGCTCGGCCCCGAACCGCCCGCAGTAGATCGGATACGCGGACAATTCCGGTTGCAGTTCCTATTGAAAATCGAAAAGCAGTTGCCGGTCGCCGCCGTGAAAAAAGAGTTGTCCGGACTTTTCGATCGGTTGCATGCCGTGCCGGAATTCCGGCCGGTCGACATCGTCGTAGACGTAGACCCGCAATAGCGTTTTTTCGGGAAAAAACGCTATCTTTAGAGCTTACCGATATCATGTACCTAATTATGGAACAAAAATTCTGTCAAAGTTGCGGCATGCCGCTTACGGACGCCTCCCAATTCGGCACGAACGCCGACCGAACCCCAAACGAAACGTACTGTCATTTTTGTTTCCGGGACGGAACGTTCACGCAGAAATGCACGATGGACGAAATGATCGAAAACTGCCTGAACTACCTGGACGAATTCAACCGCGATTCCCCGGTACAGTACACCCGCGAACAAGCCCGCGAGCAGATGCGACAGTTTTTCCCGCACCTGAAACGCTGGCAATCCGGTTCTCCCGAATAATCGATTTTTTCAGGGCCGCAACGGCCGATGTCCAAACCCAGAACGTCCGTCATGCTTCGCACCTATTTTTCGGAAATATTCCGCCTGTTCTTCCCGGAACGGTGCCCGGCCTGCGGGCGGGCGCTGCCCGAGGGCGTCCGGTGGCTGTGCCCGCACTGCCGCTGGGACATGCCGCTGACCGGGTATGCCGCCGAGCACGACAACCCGGTCGCCCGTAAATTCTGGGGACTGGTTCCGGTGCAAGAGGCGGCCTCGATGTTCTTTTTCACCCGGCACGGCCGCTACCGGGCAATGATCCACGGATTCAAATACCACGGACAATGGAAAACCTGCCTGCGACTCGGAGCGATGTTCGGCGCGGAGCTGTCCGAAAGCGGCCTGTACGACACGGTCGACCTGATCGTCCCCGTACCGTTGCATTACAGGCGACTTTTCCGCAGGGGCTACAACCAAGCGGAGTACCTCGCGCGCGGCATCGCCGGGGCGCTCGGCAGGAAGACCGATTGCCGCAGTCTCGTCCGTAAATCCTACAACCGTTCGCAAACCGCCATGCGCAACCGCAAAGACCGCTGGGAAAACGTGGCGGACATCTTTTCGGTACGCCGTCCGCAACGGCTGGCCGGACGCCATATCCTGCTGGTCGACGATGTGCTGACGACCGGTTCGACGCTGACCGCCTGCGCCGAAACCATCCTGAAAGCAGCCCCTTCGTGCCGCATCAGCATCGCTACGCTGGCCGTTTCGGCGACGGAACTGTTCGGGGGCAAAGGACAGGGAGGACTTTAACGGGAAGCGGTCGCCTGGACAAAATCCCGACAAACATTCATATAAATACAGTTAAATCAACCGCTCCCTGCTAATTTATTTTCAATAGCGACATTTTACTTATGCTGAGTATCGACATAAACTATATGACTATATGGAATTGTAAATGCAAAAATATTACCCTCCGTTACCACGGCATGACTTTGGGGATCGACGAAAACGAAATATACATATTGTTTATTATCGTAATTGAAGGTTATTTCGTAAATACTGTCTCCGACGTCGATAGACGCAACCGTCTGTTTTCTTTTTTCTCTCCGTGTCATTTCATAAGAATCCTCAAAATTGTCCGTCGGCATTACATCGAGCCATATTCTCGAATTAGTAATCTCTTTGGAAATATTGGTGGACGTACTACCCGTATGGCTCATAATATCCCAAAAAATACTGCTCGATGCCCCGAAATTATTTTTCAAATATTTCCGAGCATGGCTTCGGTTTTTGACGGTCCCCTACTTTTTTTTGTAGGACACTAATTCAATCCCCGCTCTATTTTCAATGTATCGGGAAAAATTACAAAACAGATTACTGAGATTGCTCTCGTCCGACGTAAGCGGAGCGCCGACTTCAAAAAGAGTAATCTCCTTATCCGTTGGGGCCTGAGCTGAAACTTTCGTGACCGTATTTCCCCAGGTAAGCGCAACCAAAAGACACAAAATTTCACGCATTGTTCTCATAATTAATTAGTTTGATTTGTATAACTCACCCTAAATATTATCACTCCCTTCCCTGCTATACAAATATACAGTATACCCCCCAAATATAAAAATTATTCCGACAGGATTTTCAGCCCGGTGCGTGCTTATTCGCTGAGCCGGTACGCTTTCGGCGTCATGCCCGTATGCTTCTTGAAAAAACGGCCGAAGAACGACGGCGTCGGGAAATTCAGGTAGTTGGCGATCTGCTGCACGGTCATCTGCGACGATTTCAACTGCGTTTTCGCATCGAGCACGACCGTCTCGTTGATCCATTCGGTAACGGTGCGGTTGGTGGTCTTCTTAACGACCGACGACAAGTATTTGGGCGTCAGACACAACTCCCGCGCATAAAAGCCACCGTCCGCTCCTCTTTATAATGCAGGATAATCAGGCGGATCAGCTTGCGGAAAATCTCCTCGTCGCGGGTCAGTTGCCGGTCGCTTTTCGCATATTTTTTCTGATACAGGGCGCTGATTTCGTAAAAAAGAGTCAACAGCAGGTTCTGCACGATCTCCCTACAATAACAGTGCTCCTTGCGCAGCGCTTTCTCGTACAGCAAATCGAACAGATCGAGCAGCGTTTCGGCGTCGTCCGCAGCCAGCGGCAGCACCGGAGTCTGGAAAATATACGGATAAAGCGGATTGATCGCCTGGTAAATCCCTTTCAGGAATTCCGCGGAAAAACCGGTCATGCAAAGGCTGAAATCGTCGCTTTGGCGCGGAATATGGACGATCGTTCCCGGGACGATGAAGATTAAATCGCCGGGACGGATTTCGGAAATTTTCAGGTTCAGCGAGATCGTACAACTCCCCGCCGTACAAATTCCGGTGCACGCGCCGTAAAACCGTACCGGCTCGGCGAAAAGAGCCGGCGCGCTCCACCTGCGGTCGGTAACCAGAAAATGATCGGTCACGTAACCGCGGCCGTCCGCCGGCCCGATTTGCGCTACGCCGATACCGGGCAATCCTTCTTTTTTCATCATCTTCGCACAACGGCATAAATGTGCCGGACAGGGGCAAAGATAACAAACCGGCGGAACTCCGACAAGGAGAAAAAAAGGTAGTAAAAAAGAAATTTAGGACATTAATGCCGTGGATCGGGACTTTTTTGATCCGTTCAACTCCGTACCTTTGAAATGTTTTTTTTAATTGGAAAAAAGTTATGGAATCGGAAAACATATCGAACACGGCCCATCCGTCGCAGATTACAGGTCGCATTTCGCAGATTATCGGCCCCGTGGTGGACGTGGCGTTCGAAGGCCCCGAAAACGAGGTCGTTCTGCCCAGCATCCACGACGCCATGCAGATCCGGCGCGACAACGGAAAAATCCTGATCGTCGAAGTACAGCAGCACATCGGTGAAAACACCGTGCGCACCGTCGCGATGGACAGCACCGACGGCCTGCGCCGGGAATGGAAGCGGTATCGCACTTCAGCCCGATTACCATGCCGGTCGGCGAGCAGATCAAAGGGCGGCTGATGAACGTCGTGGGCGATGCGATCGACGGCATGAAGCCGCTCGACGAAAAAGGGGCTTACCCGATCCACCGCGAACCCCGAAATTCGACGAACTGACCACCGTGCAGGAAGTGCTCTACACCGGTATCAAGGTGATCGACCTGCTCGAACCCTACTCCAAAGGCGGAAAGATCGGTCTGTTCGGCGGCGCAGGCGTCGGCAAGACCGTGCTGATCATGGAACTGATTAACAACATCGCCAAGAAACACCACGGCTTTTCGGTTTTCGCAGGCGTCGGCGAGCGTACCCGCGAGGGCAACGACCTGCTGCGCGAGATGATCTCCTCGGGGGTGATCCGCTACGGCGAGGCGTTCAAGGAGAGCATGGAAAAAGGCGAATGGGATCTGTCGAAGGTGGATTACAAGGAGGTCGAGAAATCGCAGGCCACGCTGGTGTTCGGACAGATGAACGAACCGCCCGGGGCGCGTCTTTCGGTGGCGCTGTCGGGACTAACCGTAGCCGAATCGTTCCGCGACGCGGGAACCGGAACCAAAGACATCCTCTTCTTCATCGACAACATTTTCCGCTTCACGCAGGCCGGGTCGGAGGTTTCGGCCCTGCTGGGGCGCATGCCCTCGGCCGTAGGCTACCAGCCGACGCTGGCCACGGAGATGGGCCAGATGCAGGAGCGCATCACCTCGACGCGCTACGGTTCGATCACCTCGGTGCAGGCCGTTTACGTGCCGGCCGACGACCTGACGGACCCCGCCCCGGCCACGACCTTCACGCACCTCGACGCCACGACCGTTCTGAGCCGCAAGATCACCGAGCTGGGGATCTACCCGGCCGTCGATCCGCTCGAATCGACTTCGCGCATCCTCGATCCGCTGGTGGTCGGCAAGGAACACTACGAAACCGCGCAGCGCGTAAAACAGATCCTTCAGCGCAACAAGGAGTTGCAGGACATCATATCGATCCTCGGCATGGAGGAGCTCTCGGACGAAGACCGGCAGACCGTGAACCGGGCGCGCCGCGTACAGCGTTTTCTGTCGCAGCCGTTCACCGTGGCCGAACAGTTCACCGGCGTACCGGGCGTGATGGTCACCATCGAGGAGACGATCCGCGGGTTCAAAATGATCCTCGACGGCGAAGTCGATTACCTGCCCGAGCCGGCCTTCCTGAATGTCGGAACGATCGACGAAGCGATCGAAAAAGGTAAAAACTGTTAGCACAGGCTGCCGTATGACCCTCGAGATCTTATCCCCGAACGGACGCTTTACAGCGGAGAAGTGGAGCGCGTAACGCTGCCGGGAGCGCTCGGCGAGTTCACCGTGCTCAGAAGGCACGCTCCGATCATCTCCGCCCTCGTCAAAGGGGAGGTCAAATACCTGCTCAAAGACGGCAAAGAAGAAAAAGTGGCGATCGCGAGCGGTTTTGCAGAAGTGAAAAAGACAAAGTGTCGGTCTGCGTCGAAAGCGTCTGACGACAGAAAAAGAAAACACGGGGAAGCGTCGGGCTTTCTCAAACGACTGGAAAAATGGAAAACGGGGAACGCAAATTTAAAAGGCATTACGTGATCGGGCTGACCGTCCTGACACTGATTTCGGGCTGGGGCGGCGCGGCGCTGATGCTGGGCGCTTACCCGGAACATTATGTGGAATGGCTGCCGTACATGCCGCTGTTTTTCTATTTCTGGGGGCTGATTTTCGTGGCGCTTTTCCGCCGCAACACCGGGCGGAAAATGACGCGACTGTTCCTCGGCATGAAAGTGGCGAAAATGTTGCTTTTCGTTCTGCTGATCGGGCTTTACACGTCGCTGGTGGATGTTCGCAATACGGAGTTCGTCGTGACGTTTCTCGCCTACTACCTGATTTTCCTGCTATTCGAAACGGTGTTTTTCTGGCACTATGAAAACAAATTGAAAAAAAACGAAGGGAATGAATAGTTTACGACATATCGTTGCCATCGTGTGTCTGCTGCTGTTCGGGATCGCGAAACCCGCAGCGGCGGAAGACCTGCCCAAAGGCGAGGATGCAGACGTGAAGGAGATCGTTTTCGGACACATCGGCGACGCTTACGGATGGCACATCACGACCTGGGGCGAAACGCACGTGACGGTTCCGCTGCCGGTGATCGTTCGCAGCAAGACCGGACACTGGAACGTATTCTCATCGTCGCGCCTGGAACATGGGGGAATATAACGGCTATTACATCGCGCAGGACGGCCCGTACGCCGGCAAGATCGTCGAACGCATCAACGGACAGGAGATGCGCCCGCTCGACCTGTCGATCACGAAGACGGTGTTCGCGTTGCTGCTGAACAGCCTGATCTCGTCTGCATCGTACTCGGCGTCGCACGGTGGTACCGCAAACGCACAGTCGAAACGGCCGCGCCGGGCGGATTCGTCGGAGCGATGGAAATGTTCGTGATGATGATCCACGACGACCTGATCAAAAGCTGCGTCGGGAAAGATTACAAACGGTTCGCGCCGTACCTGCTGACCGTCTTTTTCTTCATCTTCATCAACAACATCATGGGGCTGATCCCGATTTTCCCGGAGGGGCCAACGTGACCGGCAATATCGCAATCACGATGGTGTTGGCGTTGTGCACATTCGTCGCCGTGAATCTGTTCGGGACGCGCGAATACTGGAAAGAGATTTTCTGGCCGGAGGTTCCCGTATGGCTCAAATGTCCGGTTCCGATGATGCCGGCGATCGAACTGGTCGGTATTTTCACGAAGCCGTTCGCGCTGATGATCCGTCTGTTCGCCAACATGCTGGCCGGGCACGCCGTGATTCTGAGCCTGACGTGCGTGGTGTTCGTCACGGTCAGCATGGGCCCGGCCGTCAACGGATCGATGACAGTGGTATCGGTATTGTTCTGCATCTTCATGAACCTGCTGGAACTTCTGGTGGCGTTTATCCAGGCCTACGTATTCACGATGCTGTCGGCCGTATTCATCGGCCTGGCGCGCGTGGAGCACCATAAAACCGAAGAAGCGGAAATTTAATCCGGATACGGAATTTCAAAAAGTTACTAATTCAAATAACAATTAAAAACCTAAAGTTATGTTACTTACATTATTGTTACAGGTTGCAGCAGAATTGAGCCTCGGAAAACTGGGCGCAGCGATCGGCGCCGGTCTGGCCGCCATCGGAGCAGGTATCGGTATCGGTAAGATCGGCGGATCGGCGATGGAAGCCATCGCACGCCAGCCGGAAGCTTCGAACGATATCCGTACGAATATGATCATCATCGCGGCGCTGGTCGAAGGCGTTGCGCTGTTTGCCGTGGTCGTTTGTTTCCTCGCGCTTTAATCCTAAATCCGGAAAGCGATGGGACTCTTACAACCCGAATCGGGCCTCCTGTTTTGGATGCTGCTGTCGTTCATCGTCGTTTTCGTGATCCTGGCCAAATACGGTTTCCCGGTTATCACGAAGATGGTCGAGGAGCGTAGGGTTTTCGTCGAAAAGTCTCTGGAAGCGGCCAAAGAGGCAAAAGCCCAACTGGACAATATCAAAACCGAAAGCGAAGCCCTGCTGCAGCAAGCGCGCGAAGATCAGATGAAAATCCTGAACGAAGCCGCCGCCGCCAAGGAGCGTATCATCAGCGAGGCGAAGGGACAGGCGCAGGCCGAAGCCCAGAAACAACTCGAAGAGGCGAAACGCCAGATACGGCTTGAGAAAGAGGCCGCCGTACGCGAAGTACGCAGCCAGATCGCGATGCTGTCGGTCGATATCGCCGAAAAAGTGATCCGTAACAAGCTGGACAACACCCCGGCGCAGATGTCGATGATCGACCGCCTGCTCGAGGAGATGCCCGACATGAAACAGTCGTAGCGTATGAACACAGGAATGATCCCGGTACGGTATGCCAAAGCGTTGCTGGAGTTCGCGTATGAAAAAAAATGCGCGGAACAGGTGTACGCCGAGATGTCCGCCGTGGCCGGAAGTTTCGAACGCGAACACGCGCTGCGCCGGGTACTGGATAATCCCGTACTGCCGGTCGACAAGAAAACGGAACTGATCCGTACCGCGGGCGGAGGACGAACGAGCGAAGTATTCGACCGGTTCGTGTGGCTCGTGCTGCACAACCGCAGGGAACGTTACTTGCAATCGATCAGCCTGATGTACCTCGATCTGTACCGCAAACTGAACCGCATCAGCACCGGCAGGCTGGAAACGGCCGTACCCGTAACTCCCGAAACCGAACGGAAGATCATCGACCTGATCGCCCCCGAAACGAACGGGAAGGTGGAACTCAAAACGTCCGTCAAACCGGAATTGCTCGGCGGGTTCGTTTTCGAAATGGACTCGGAACGGCTGGACGCCAGTATTGCGACGCAACTGCGCAATATCAAGAAACAATTCGTCGAAAAGAACAAACGGATTGTATAGTGTTTTTAATCAGTAAACAAAGAAGGTATGTCTGAAAATATAAAGGCAAGCGAGATTTCGGACGTGCTGCGGATGCTCGAGGGAATCGACACCGACCTTCGGTTCGAAGAAGTCGGCACGGTGCTTCAGGTCAGCGACGGCGTCGTCCGGATCTACGGCTTGCAGAATGCTGAGGCCAACGAACTGTTGGAGTTCGACAACGGCATCCGGGCCGTGGTGATGAACCTCGAGGAAGATAACGTCGGCGCCGTGCTGCTGGGCCCGACGGATCAGATCCGCGAAGGAGACACCGTGAAACGCACCAAGCGCATCGCGTCGATCAACGTCAGCGAAGCGATGCTCGGTCGCGTGATCGACCCGCTCGGCAATCCGCTGGACGGCATGGGACTGATCGGCGGCGAAACGATCGAAATGCCGCTGGAACGCAAAGCGCCGGGCGTTATTTTCCGGCAGCCGGTGAACCAGCCGCTGCAAACCGGACTGAAAGCCGTGGACGCCATGATCCCGATCGGCCGCGGACAGCGCGAACTGATTATCGGCGACCGCCAGACGGGCAAGACGGCTATCGCCATCGATACGATCCTGAACCAGAAAAGCAATTTCGAAGCGGGCGACCCGATCTACTGTATCTACGTAGCCATCGGGCAAAAAGGCTCGACCGTAGCCACGATCGTCAACACGCTGCGTGAAAAAGGAGCGATGGACTATACGGTCGTCGTGGCCGCTACGGCTGCCGATCCGGCCGCGATGCAGTATTTCGCACCCTTCGCGGGAGCCGCCATCGGCGAGTATTTCCGCGACACGGGCCGTCATGCGCTGGTCGTGTACGACGACCTGTCGAAGCAGGCCGTAGCCTACCGCGAGGTGTCGCTCATCCTGCGCCGCCCGTCGGGTCGCGAAGCGTATCCGGGCGATATCTTCTACCTGCACTCCCGTTTGTTGGAACGCGCCGCGAAGATCATCAACCAGCAGGAAGTGGCCGAGCAGATGAACGACCTACCGCCCAGCCTGCAAGGCAAGGTCAAAGGAGGCGGTTCGCTGACGGCGCTGCCGATCATCGAAACGCAGGCGGGGGACGTAGCCGCCTATATCCCGACCAACGTGATTTCGATCACCGACGGTCAGATCTTCCTCGACACCGACTTGTTCAATCAGGGAAACCGCCCGGCTATCAACGTCGGAATCTCGGTATCGCGCGTCGGCGGTAACGCGCAGATCAAGGCGATGAAAAAGGTAGCCGGCACGCTGAAAATCGACCAGGCCCAGTACCGCGAACTGGAAGCGTTTACGAAGTTCGGCGGCGACATGGATCCGGTGACGGCGCTGACGATCGACAAAGGACAGAAAAACACCCGTCTGCTGGTACAACCGCAATACTCGCCGATGCCGGTCGAACAACAGATCGCCGTACTGTACTGCGGTACGCACGGCCTGCTGAAAGACGTTCCGCTGGATCGGGTGCAGGATTTCGAAACGGCATTGATCAACAACCTGCTGGGCAGCGAAACGCTCGCCACGCTGAAAAAAGGCATCATCAACGACGAGGTAACCGCCAAAATCGAGGAAGTGGCTGCAGCAGTCGCCTCGGCACTTAAAAAGTCATAAGTCATGGCATCGCTGAAAGAGGTCAAGGGAAGAATCGCGTCGGTCAACAGTACGCTGAAAATCACGTCGGCCATGAAAATGGTAGCGTCGGCCAAGTTGCATCGCGCGCAGGGAGCCATCGAAAACATGCTCCCCTACGAGCGGAAGCTGAACGGCATCCTATCGGGATTCCTGTCGGCCGAAGGTTCGGTCAGTTCTCCCTTTGCCGAAAAGAGGGAAGTGCAGCGGGTGGCTATCGTGGCCGTTTCGTCGAACTCGTCGCTCTGCGGTGCATTCAACGCCAATGTCGCTAAAAAACTGCACGAAACGATCGCCTCTTACGGCAAGCTGAAACGGGAAAACATTCTGATCTTCCCGATCGGGAAAAAAATCGCCGAAGCGACCCGCAAAGAGGGTTTCGAACCGCAGGGCGATTACCAGAAAATGGCTGAGAAACCGACTTACAAAGAAACTTCCGATCTAGCCGCCCGGTTGATGAAGATGTTCGCAAATCACGAGATCGACCGCGTCGAACTGATATACAACCATTTCAAAAGCACGGCCGTACAGGTGCTGACGCGCGAGGAGTACCTGCCGATCGACACCGAACAGCAGAAAGGGAAAGGTCTGAGCACGGATTATATCGTCGAACCGGATCGCGAGACGGTCGTCAACACGCTGATCCCGCAGGTGCTGGGGCTGAAAATTTTCACCGTGTTGCTGGATTCGAACGCCGCCGAGCATGCCGCCCGGACAATCGCCATGCAAATGGCGACGGACAATGCGATCGAACTGATCCAGGAACTTACGATCCAGTACAACAAAACACGCCAGCAGTTGATTACGAACGAACTGCTCGATATGATGGGAAGCGAAATCGGCAACGACTGATTTTTCGACATCGCACACCTGACAAAAACGCCTTCATGCGATGAAGGCGTTTTTTATTACCCGAAAAAGTTTCGTATACACGCTGCCGACACAGTGATCGCCCCCGGCCGATCATGTTTAGCAACCGGGACGATCCCGTCGCTGCCGACCGCTTCGAATTGTCGATCTTCATTTTATCCGCAGGCCCCCTAAACATCATAAGAGAAGTTCCGGCTGTCCGCCCATCTCGGAGTCGCTATACGGGCGAAAAACGAGCCGGGTGGTAGATTTCGAACCGGAATTTCAGCCGAATAACCCCCCCGCACATTTTCCGGAAAGAACATCGGCCTCAACCGGAAGTGATTTAGAACGCACTTTTTAATAAAAATTCTTAGTAAAAGTTTCGGCGATGTTTTGGCTTTTTTTCTGGCATATTTTATATAAATTTGTATTTAAGCTGCGGAGTGTGGCTAATTGAAAATTTTAACTATCAGTTTGTATGTCCGGGAAATCCGAAAAAAAAGAGCATCAGAAAAAAATTATAGGGCTTAGCCGTAAAGGACTCATTTTAACTGTCATAGCGGCGGTTGCCGTCGGAGCGAGCATCACGATCGGATTGAACAGAGTTTACATGCAGAGTTCGACGGACGAGTCGTGCCAGTCGTGCCATGTGCACCCTCAGGCGGATAAAAGCTGGAAACTGTCGTCGCACCACAACAGCAAAAGCGGCGTAGTGACCGGTTGCGCCGAATGCCACCTGCCCCCGAAAGGCTCTTTCAAGCATTTCACGGCCAAAGCGCGGACCGGTTTGAAAGATTTGTGGGCCTACTGGACGAAAGACAGTTCCGAATTCGACTGGGAAAGTAAAAAAGAACTGGACCACGCCGTCACGATCGTCTACAACGAATCATGCAAGGAGTGCCATCAGCAGTTGTTCCCGTCGCGGCTCAGTCAGGAAGGTATCACCGCCCATCTCTACTACGAAGAAAACGAAAAGAAACTCGACCTGCAGTGTATCAGCTGCCATCTGGACGTAGGCCATTACGATCCGAACTATACGCATGCGAAAATGCAGGGCATCCCGCAGCCCGAAGCGAAAAAGGCGAACCGTTCACCGAAGCGGCTACCGTAACCGCATTCGAGAATTTTACCGAAACCATCCCCCGGTACGACCGTATCGTTTGACATGAAAGCGATCCCCGGAGGAACTTTCGCAATGGGCAGCCCGGACGACGAACCGTTCCGCAGGGACGACGAAGGCCCCGTAAAAAAAGTGACCGTTTCGCCGTTCTTTATCGGCGAAACCGAAGTGACCTGGGATCAGTACTGGGCTTTTTACGCCGAGACCATGTCGGAAGGACGCACGCCGCCGGAAAAGGTTTACGCCAACAATTCGAACCCGGAAGTAGACGCGATCAGCGGCCCGACCCCGCCGTTCGGCATCCCCGACCAGGGTTGGGGCAGCGGCAACCGGCCGGCCATCACGATGACCCATTACGCGGCCGAAACGTTCTGCCAGTGGTTGTCGAAAAAACCGGCAAGAAATACCGTCTGCCGACCGAAGCCGAATGGGAATACGCGACGCGCGGCGGAACGGAAACGCCCTACTTCTTCGCCGGCGATCCGAAGAAACTCTCCGATCAGGGCTTCTGGCGGAAATTCTTCGACGCCGACACGACCAACATAAACCGTTACGTCGTCTATACAAAAAACAGCAAGAACAAAACCCAGGAGCCGTCGTTCGTACAAGCCAACCCGTTCGGGCTTAAAAATACGCTCGGCAACGTAATGGAATACTGCTCGGACTGGTATGCCGAAGACGCCTACGCGAAAATGCCCGACGGCGTAGTCGATCCGAAAGGCCCCGCATCGGGGAAAAGAACACGTAGTGCGCGGCGGTCGTTCTCCGACGACGCGGCGGATCTGCGATCGGCCGCCCGCGGACATACCGAGCACGACAAATGGCTGAAAACCGATCCGCAAAATCCGAAAAGTATCTGGTGGTACTCGGATATCCGCAGCATCGGGTTCCGGGTCGTATGCGAACCCGCCGAGGGTCAGCAACCGTAATCGTCAGAGCTTGTCCGACAAAAAAGAAACCAAATCAATAAAACCTAAACATTAACTATTATGAGCAAGGATAACAAAATTACCAGAAGGGAGTTCCTCTCCTATTCGGCAGTGGCCGGCGTAGCCGGAGCGCTGGGCTTTTCACCGCTTCTTTCCTCGTGCGGAAACAGCAAAAAGACGGCTTACGTACCGTTGAAAGCGCCCGGGGAATATTACATTCCGGAATTGCCCGACAAAGCGGCCGACGGAAAAGAACTGAAAGCCGGCGTGATCGGCTGCGGCGGACGCGGTTCGGGGAGCGGCCGAGAACTTTCTGGCGGCCGCCAACGGAGTTACGATCACGGCGCTTGGTGACGTATTCGACGACCGCCTGCAGGGATTGAAAAACACACTGAAAGACAAATACCAGATCGAAGTAGCCGACGACAAATGCTTCACCGGTTTCGACGCCTATAAAAACGTGATCGATTCCGGCGTAGACGTGGTAATCATCGCCACGCCCCCGTTTTTCCGTCCGGAACACTTCAAATACGCCACCGAAAAAGGGGTACACAGTTTCCTCGAAAAAACCGATCTGCGTCGATCCGGAAGGTTACCGCACCGTAATGGCCGCGGCCAAGCAGGCCCAGGCCAAGGGGCTGTGCGTTATCACCGGAACGCAGCGTCACCATCAACGCCCCTACGTAGAATCGTATAAAAAGGTGCAGGAAGGTCTGATCGGCGAAATTACCGGCGGCAACGTCTACTGGAATCAGCCGATGCTGTGGTACCGCAACCGTGAAAAAGGTTGGTCGGACATGGAGTGGATGATCCGCGACTGGGTGAACTGGAAATGGCTTTCCGGAGACCATATCGTTGAACAACACGTTCACAATATCGACGTATTCAACTGGTTCTCGGGTTATAAGCCGAAACGAGCCACCGCTTTCGGAAGCCGCCAGCGCCGCGTGACGGGGGATCAGTACGACAATTTCAGCGTAGATTTCGAATACGACAACGGCGTTCATATGCACAGCATGTGCCGCCAGATCGACGGCTGCGATTCCAACGTCAGCGAATTCATCCAGGGAACCAAAGGATCGTGGAGCAGCACCGACTTCGCCATCCGCGACCTGCAGGGCAACATCGTATGGCAGTACGACAGCGCGACCGAAGATGCCGCCCACCAGCAAAACGACCCGTACACGCTGGAGCATGTCAACTGGATCTCCTGCATCCGCAACAATACCCCGATCGTACAGGCCGAAGAGACCGCCACATCGAATATGTGCGCCATTATGGGCCGGGAATCGGCTTACACCGGCAAGTCGGTCTCTTGGGACGAAATGACGGCATCGCCGCTGAACCTCACGCCTGCCAAGATGGAACTTGGCCCGATGGACATGAGCATCTATACCGTTCCCGTCCCGGGCACAGGCAAATAAAACGAACTCCGGCGATCCGGATTCCGGCAATAAAACGGGTATATACATCTATACCCGTTTTTATTCGTTCCGGGAGACAACCTGAAACAAGATGAAACTCATCGATGCCGAACTGTTGAACCGTACCTCCGCCCAGGCCAGAACGGACGACCGTCTCCGAAAGAATTATAACTTTCACGAACGGCCGGACGATCCGGTAAACCGGCTGTTGAATGCGCTCGAACCGGGCAGCTACCTGCCGGCGCACCGCCACCTGAATCCTGCCAAGGACGAGGCGATCGTGGTATTGCGCGGCAGCGTCGCCTCGTTCATTTTCGACGACCGGGGCGAAATTGCCGAATGTGCCGTGATCGACCCGCAGCAAGGCGTTTACGGATTCGACATTCCGGCCGGCGAGTGGCATAGCCTGTTGGTGCTCGAAAGCGGTACGGTCGTCTACGAGGTGAAGCCCGGCCCGTATATCCCGTTGCAGGAGTCCGACCTGGCGCCCTGGACGCCGCGCACCGGCGATGCCGGGGGAATAGACCGTTACCTGAAACGATTGCAGGACGAATTATCGAACCGAAACAAACAATCAAAAATATGAAAAAGAAGAGACTTTTTACGGCGACGCTGGTCGGCGGAGCCGTCGCAGCGGTCAGTCCGCTGAACATGCTCGCAGGATGCGACAGCACTAAAAAGAAAAAAACGGAACTGAAACTCTCGTTCCAGGAAGGAACCGCTCCCGGTGAAACGCTGGAGCAGAAATTCGATTTCATGGAACAGAACGGCGTGGTCGGCTTCGAACCCGGCGGAGCCGGCTTGGCCGCACGGGTCGGCGAACTGCAAAAACTGCTGCAAGGACGCAACATCAAGGTCAGCGCGATCTGCGCCGGTTTCCAGGGCTTCATTCTGTCGGAAGACGAAGCCGTGCGGCAACAGTTCGACCAAACGATGCGCGAGATCATCGCTGCGGCCGGCGAACTCGGCTCGACGGGCGTCATCATGGTTCCGGCTTTCAACGGGCAGGTTCCCGCAATGCCGCACACGATGGACACCCGCAATTACTTGGTAGACCAGCTCCGCCAGTTGGGCGATTACGCGGTACAGTGCGGCACGACCGTCATTCTCGAACCGTTGAACCGCAACGAGGCATTCTACCTGCGCCAAGTGGGCGACGCCGCCTCGATCTGCCGCGATGCGAAACATCCCGCCGTGAAATGCATGGGCGACTTCTGGCACATGACTTTCGAAGAACCTTCCGACTACGGGGCCTTCTTCTCCGCCGGCGAGCACCTGCAGCACGTGCACATCGCCAGCCGCGGCACCCGCAACACGCCCGGCGAAGACGGCGACGTAGACAACTACGTGGACGGCTTCCGCGCCCTGAAAGCGATGAATTACCCGAATTACGTCAGCTTCGAATGCGGCTGTAAAGGAGACAGGGCGCAGAGCGTTCCGGCTGCGCTGAAACTGATCCGCGAACAGTGGGACATGGCCTAAACCGGTCGGTTCCTCGCACTGATTCGGGAATTATTTTCTTTTTCTGAAAAATAATTCCGATCTCATTTTCAAATAAAAGCCTTACAATAAGCATATTGTAAGGCTTTTGTCGTTTACGTACCGGAATGGATTGAGAAAAACATGGTACTTTGTATTGCAAAGTATAATTTTATTCCATATATTTGTCGTATCCATTCAAATATCGTTTAATCTCAAAAAAGCGACATCATGAAAAAAACCGTAAACGTAAACATAGGAGGCGCTCCGTTCACCGTGGACGAAGACGCCTACGGCATGTTGAAAAAATACCTGAACGAAATCGAAATCCGTCTGGACGGCGTGGACGACAAAGAGACGATGCAGGACATCGAGATACGGATCGCCGATATTTTCAACGGCGCGATTTCGGCCCGTTCGCAGGTCGTGGACGCGGCGCTGGTCAAACGGGCGATCGCGATCATCGGCAGCGCCCGCGAGTTCGGGGAACCGCGCCGCAGTCTCCCGGACCAAGAACCCGGACCGGGACTCGACCGGCAGCGCCGGCTTTACCGGAGCCGCCGTGAGAAGATCATCGGCGGCGTATGCGGCGGTATCGCCGAGTACTCGGAAATCGATCTTACGTTGGTCCGGGTCCTTATGGCGCTGTTCATCATTTTCGGAGTCGGCCTGATGGTCTACATCGTCATGTGGATCATCATCCCGCTGGAACCGGCAAAACAAGAGAACTATAACGAATACAGGAGGTAAGGCCATGACAGAACTGAATATAGACAATATCAAGGCCCAGATGCGGAAAGGGATCCTGGAGTATTGCATCCTGTCGATCATATCGCGCAACGACGCCTATGCTTCATCGATCATCGCCGAGCTGAAGGCCGCCGAAATGATCGTGGTGGAAGGGACGCTCTATCCGCTGCTCACCCGGCAGAAAAACCAGGGGCTTCTTTCGTACCGCTGGGAAGAATCGCCGCAAGGACCGCCCCGCAAATATTATTCGATCACGCAGAAAGGCCGAGAATGCCTCGAACAACTCGACATCGCATGGAGTGAACTGATCTCGCAGATCCGGATCATCCGCGACGGAAACCGTTAAAACCCGACAGCCATGAACAACACGATCAATGTCAGCATCGCCGGCATCGCTTTTATCCTCGAAAACGAAGGATACCGGCTTTTGAAAGACTACCTGGTACGGATCGAGGTAGGATACAAAGGAAATCCGGACGGCCCCGAAATCCTGTCGGATATCGAAGCCCGCATCAGCGAACTGATCCTGAACGAACAGGACGCCGACACGGTGGTCACCGCCGAGCGAATCCGTACCATTATCGGCCAACTGGGTCTGCCCGACGGCATGGATACGCGCACGCCGGCAGACAACATTCAGGCAGACAGCGTTCCGTCCGACAACTTCGCGCGACGGCTCTACCGCAACCCCGACGGAGCCAAACTCGGCGGCGTGTGCAACGGAATGGCCACCTATTTCCGGGTAGACCCGACCCTGGTGCGCCTGATTTTCTGCTCGCCGCTGTTGATCTTGGTCTGCATCAGCGTCATCCCGTTTCTGAATATGTTTTGCGGATTTTTCGGGGTGTTGATCGGCGTCAGTTCCCTGCTCTACCTGATCCTGTGGTTCTCGATCCCGAAAGCGCGCACGCCGCGCCAAAGGCTGGAGATGAGCGGGGAAAAAATCACCGCCTCGTCGATCCACCGTAACATCAGCGAAGATCTGAACAGCGCCCATCCTTCGCCGAAAAACGAACGGACGGCCTCGGTATTTTCCGAGTTGCTTTATGTTCTGGGCCGGGTATTGCTGTTTTGCATCAAGGCCTTCGTTCTGATCGTAGGCGGCATTCTGGCGCTGAGCATCATCGCAGCCGTCGTCGCCGTCATTTCATTCCTGATCGGCGGATCGATCGTCGGAATGCCGTTCCACATCGCCGGCACCCAGAGCGTCCTGCTGGTGATCCTGTTGCTGCTGGTGTTCGTCCTGCCGGTTTTCATCGTCATCTACCTGCTGATGAAACTGGTTTTCGACCTGCCGAGTCGGAAAACGACCCTGTCCGTGCTGTTCGGTATCTGGATTCTAATCCTGATCTATATCGGCGTATACGTCGTAAGGAATTACGACCGCTTGGAAGAAGCGGTGCGAAAAGACAACATCGAACTCTTTTTCAATGTAACCCGGAGCGTGACCGTCATCCCGACTCCGACGATCGTCAACGATACGGTGCGCGTCGAAACGGTTTCGATAGGCGACTCGACGGCCACCGACACCGTTCGCATCGAATATTATACGGAATAAAACGGAAAACGGGGGGCGCGTCGGCAGATCCCGACGGCCGACCCGACATAACCCAATAACTACCATCGGCATGGAAATCATCGAAAACGACAAACCCGGACGCAACCGAACGGTTGAAATAATCCGTCCGCGCAATCTTTTTATCGGGATCATCCTGATCCTCGCAGGCATCCTGTGGCTGCTGAACAACTTCGGGCTGCTATCCGACAGCGCATTCGAGCTGATCTTCTCCTGGCACATGCTGGTCGTTCTGATCGGAACCTACCTGCTTTCGCTGAGCCGGTGGATCCCGGGCGGCATCGTCACGGCGATCGGAATCCTGCTGCTGCTGGTCGACCGGCTGTGCCTGGATATCCCGTTCGAAAAGATCATTTTCCCCCTTCTTTTCATCTTCGCAGGAATTTTCTTTATTCTGAACCGCAGAAACCGGAATTAACGTTCCGGTTTCTTCTTTTCTTTCCGTTCAAAAAATCAGGCATCCAATGTGCAGGGGAATTGATTAATTACTATTTTTGTAACGGATAAAGATTGAACCGAAAAGGAGGAACGATTATGGAAGGAAAGAAATGCGTGGGTATTCTGACGTCGGGCGGAGACGCCCCGGGTATGAATGCGGCCATCCGCGCCGTGACGCGGGCGGCTATTTACAACGGATTCGACGTAAAAGGGATCATGAGAGGATACAAAGGCCTGATAACCGATGAGATCATTCCGTTCCAGACCCAGAATGTCAGCAACATCATCCAGCAGGGAGGAACCATCCTCAAAACTGCGCGCTGCGAGGAGTTCCGGACGCCGGAAGGCCGGAAGATCGCTTACGACAACATCATAAAGCACGGCATCTCGGCGCTGGTCGTAATCGGCGGGGACGGGTCGCTGACCGGAGCGCGGATTTTCGCTTCCGAATACAATTTCCCGATCGTAGGAGTGCCGGGAACGATCGACAACGACCTGTTCGGCACCGATACGACCATCGGGTACGATACCGCTCTGAACACCATCGTAGAATCGGTCGATAAGATCCGCGACACGGCGACCTCGCACGAACGCATTTTCTTCATCGAGGTCATGGGCCGCGAAGCCGGATTCCTCGCGCTGAACGGAGCCATCGCTTCGGGAGCCGAAGCGGCCATCATCCCGGAAATCGCGACGGAAGTCGACCAACTGGGCGAATTCATCCAACAGGGATTCCGCAAATCGAAGAACAGCAGCATCGTCCTGGTGGCCGAAAGCGAACTGACCGGCGGCGCCATCGGACTGGCCGAACGGGTCAAGAACGAATTTCCGCAGTACGATGTCCGCGTAACGATCCTGGGACACATTCAGCGCGGCGGTTCGCCGTCGGCCAGCGACCGGATTCTGGCGAGCCGGCTCGGAGAAGCCGCCATCAACGCCCTGCTCGAAGACCAGCGCAACGTAATGGTCGGCATCCAGAACGACGAACTGGTTTACATCCCGTTCAGCAAAGCGATCAAAAACCAGAAACCGATCAAACGGGAGCTGTTGAATACGCTGAGAACGCTTTCGATCTAAACCGGAACGGGAGACGGCTGTTCCGTCTTAAACATACAGGCAGCCGGCCCTTCTTCCGAAGAGCCGGCTGCCCTGCTTATAAAACAAAACATCATGGCACACACGCACAATCATTCGGTCGATCACCTGAACCGGGCTTTCATGCTGGGCATTCTGCTGAATCTGGTTTTCGTAGCCGTCGAGTTCGGCGCGGGACTCTTTCTGGACTCCGTCGCCCTGATCTCCGACGCGGGGCACAACCTGAGCGACGTCGTCAGCCTCGTCCTATCGCTGCTGGCATTCCGGCTCGCCCGGCTGAAACCGACCCCGAAATACACTTACGGATACAAAAAAAGCACGGTGCTGGTCTCGCTGCTGAATGCATGTATCCTGCTGGTGGCCGTCGGCGTCATCTTTGCCGAAAGTATCGACAAGCTGAAAAATCCGACTCCGATCGCCGGAGGCAGCGTCGCCTGGGTCGCCGGCGTGGGAATCGTCATCAACGCCTTTACCGCATGGCTATTTCTGAAAGACAAGGAGAAAGATCTGAACGTCAAAGGCGCCTACCTGCACATGGCGGCCGATACGCTGGTTTCGGTCGGCGTACTGATTTCGGGCATCGTCATCAGTTTTACGGGATGGTACGTCATCGACCCCATCATCGGCATGGTGATCGCCGTAGTCATCCTGATCTCGACCGCGCATTTGCTGCACGACAGCCTGCGTCTGTCGCTGGACGGCGTCCCGACCGGGATCGACAGCGAGCGGATCCGGAAAGAGATCCTCGATGCGGACCCCGGAATCGCAAACGTCCACCACCTGCACATCTGGGCCATCAGCACGACCGAGAACGCCCTGACAGCCCACATCGCCGTTCGCGACACGGAACAAATTCCAGCGCTCAAGCACCGGATCAAACACCTGCTCGAACACACGGGAATCACCCACGCCACCCTGGAATTCGAACGGCCGGAAGAGACGTGCGACGACCCGGGATGCAATCCTCCCTGCTGATATCGGAACCGGAATGTCTTTTTTCGGCCGGAAATCCGAGCAAAACATCGTCGCAGTCTGAATTATTTCTATCTTTACGATGAAATCATCGTTAAACCCGAATATATAAAAAGCGCTATGAAGAAACTTCTGATCGCGGCGTTCCTGCTGGCGGCCGTTCCTTTCTCTTCGTTCGGATGGAACAAATTGGGCCACGACATTTCGGCGGTCATCGCACAACAAAACATGACAAAAAAAGCGAAAAAAAGAACATCGCCAAATACCTCGAAGGACACGACATCATCTATTACGCCTCGTGGATGGACTACCTCGGCTACGTTACCAAAAGCGGCTACTCGAACGAATGGTTCGACCATTGCGTTCCGGTCAACAAGGATTTCGAATATGCGGAAGGCGACTTCCCAGGCGATGCGCTGATGGCCGTAGAAAAAGCGATCGACCGGATGAAGGATGGCAAGTACAAGAGCATGGACGATTCGACCGTATTGCTGCTGATCAAACACCTGGTTCACTTCCTGCCCGACATGCACTGTCCGGCTCACGTCATTTACAATTACCGCCCGTCGAACTACTGGCTGAAAGTGGACGGCGAGGCGATTCTGTTCCACAGCGTATGGGACGACATGCCTTCGCTCGGCCCCCACGCATGGAGCGTTACGGAATGGTGCGAACAACTGGATCGCTGTTCGAAAGCCGAAAAGGCCGAAATGGTCAGCGGGACTCCCAGGGAGTGGGTGAGCGACAATGCCCGCAACTGCATCGTCGCTTACGACATCGTAAGACCCGACACGGAACTTTCCGACACGGAACGCTACGAAGGCAACCTGCTGGCCGAAAAGCAACTGCTCAAAGGCGGCTATCGGCTGGCTTACGTACTGAACCTGATTTTCGGATAAAGCGTCTGGAAACCGGTGCGCCGCATCCGGCAATCCGGCACGCAATCATTCCATATTCGATATAAACAAATAACAACCAGCCTATTGTGCGCAACACCCTTCGGCACGCGCCAAATAAAGCCGATATTTTTGCGGATTTGTTTTTTGGTTATCTTTGTACCATAATACCGCGGGGTGGAGCAGTTGGCAGCTCGTTGGGCTCATAACCCAAAGGTCGGAGGTTCAAGTCCTTCCCCGCTACTAAGACAGACAAGGCTCTCATATATGAGAGCCTTGTCTGTCTTATGAAAGTATTACGAGATCTTTGATTTGAACCGGCGCCTCGTTTACCTGAGAATCTTATGTAGAATAAGTCTTGGCGACTCCCCTACCCACCCATCCGAATAGTAAGGATTGGTTACCCGGTTATCCATCCGTCGTAGATGGGCGGTATCAATATCTCCCTTTAGCATTCATCAAACCGAATTTTTTACCGTCATACGGATCGCCGTCAACGACGATATAGTAATTGCCGTTCTCATCCGGGATATAAGTATATATAAAAGGCGTTATTTCACCGCTGCTCAACACCAGAGCCTACATGTCGTCGAAGTCCTGTATAATGCCCAGCCCATTCTTGTAAAAATCAATGTCCTTATATATCGGCGGAATAATTTCGGTATAGTCTATGTCGATTGCGACCTGGACCTGGGTTCGATGACTCTGCTCGACGGCACCTACTACATTCTCTCCAGACGGATGTTCGACATGACGAATTTCAGAGACTGGACAGATAAGTTTTACGCGTTTTTCGAAAACAGGGGAGAAACTCTCAGAAATCGACATCTCGCAAGTATTTACCAGCTATCACTACCTGCATTGTCAGAACGACACGCTCGTCGCCCGAATAGGTAGCCGCAAAGGAGCCAGAACCCTGTATTTCGACAAACGCGGGGCAGAGCCTGGAACCTTTCGGGAAAGCAAAGTCTCTGTTCAAGGAAAATATTATGTATCCAATTTTCTGGGACACGTGCGCGGACATTCGACCCTGTACAAAATAGAAGATCCCCGAAGCATGAACATCTACACGGGAGACAGACCGAAAGCCGACAAACTCATCGACCAGAGAGAGTGCAAATCGACCGAAGGCATGAAAAAATGGCTGGACATCATCGGGCGCCCACGAACCATGGAATTGCTCTCTTCCTTCGTCCGGAACAACCGGCTGTTGCACCTCTTCGGACGACAACGACGTGTATATATGCCAATCGGCGGACGATGATTCCGTGATCGACGAAACGAAAAACAGCCGCCTCCAGCATGTCTATCGCTTTAAAATTCCGATGCACAACAATCCGTGGATAAAATTCAGCCGGACGAACTACCGCCAGTTAAATCTGCACACGGACCCAAACGATGTCGGCGTCATTATGGAAATTCCCCCCTCCACGATTTTCGTACACTATATTATCCGCAAAAACAGGCGACTTGCGAATTCTTAATGCAAAATAAGAGTATAGCATAATTACAGCTTCGCCGACCGATCGACCGCTAACGCAAAAATCGATACCGTCCGGCAAAAGGCCGGCTAACCCTTTTCCCGAGAATATTCCCTGTCCGCAGCCGGTGTAGTACGTATTTTGCATGTCTTCACGCAGAATTATTCATTAATAAAATAAAACAGCCATGAAAGAGAATTGTAACACATGCGATCCTTGTGAGGAAAATTTCTGGATCGAAGTAAAAAGAGATCGTCGACAACGTGAAAAATTACACGAAGAAAGACCACGAAGAAAAAAAAGAAAGAGGTGCAGGACGCTTTTTCCGAAGAAGAAAGCAAAAACGGCAAATAACTGCCCACGCAAAAACGGCAACAAAACCCTCAGGGAGAACAAACTTACCGGGCCAAAACAAAGAAGAAGGAACGTTTTCACGTTCCTTTTTCTTTTGAGCCCAAGTGGGACTCGAACCCACGACCTTTTCGTTACGAATGAAATGCTCTACCGACTGAGCTATTGTGGCAAATCCAAACGATCGTGCTCCCACAACCGGATTTAGCGAATGCAAATTTCGTAAAATTAATCGAATTATCCGCAAAATCTTGCGACTTTTTTTACCTCGCCACCGCTCTTTTCCCGAAAAATCCGAAAAAGAAGACCGACGATCGTTTATCCGACACGATCCTTTGCTATTCGGCCAACAATTTCTGCAACATAACGGGCTCGTCCGTCGTAATATAAGTAACGCCTTTACCGATCAACCATTTCATATTCGGCTCGTCGTCGACGGGTCCAAACATTGACTTCCAACCCCAATTGTTTCGCTTCGTCGAACCACTCTTCATGGGCCCGCATCGCACCTATATGATAATCCAATCCGGTATACCCCTTGTCGGAGAGCCTGTTTCGGGGTCAGATCGCTGCCAAGATAAGCCACCTTCGCTTTCGGCGACAACGCGATCAGGCGCTCGCAGACATTTTGACTGAACGAAATATATTCGACCAACTTATCCATCTTGTTTTTTTCACCAGTTTCAACACAGCATCGACTGCCGCCGCCTCCTTCTCCTGGGTATTATGCGACTTGATCTCGATAATCAATTTCGTATGTTTCTGTTTACGCGCAATCGCAAGCAGTTTCGTCCAGCGTCGGAATTGCTTCTCCGTTCGATAATTTGCAATCTTTCAAAACCGCGTATGTACTTTCGTCAATCCGTTTCCCGTCGATCGTCGGATCATGATGCACGACGACGACTCCGTCCGTCGTAATATACACATCGCATTCCGATCCCCTGGCTCCGATCTCAATCGCCTTTTTTCAACGACGCGACCGCATTCTGAGCGGAACCCTCCGCCTTCCAATACCCGCGGTGCGCAACCACTTCCGTCGCAGGCTTTGCCCCGGCACCGACGATACCGCACATAGCCACAACACTTAATAAAATCTGTTTAATTCCCATTTTATGCTTTTGTTTATGTTCTATTCAGAGAGTAAATATAATGATTATAACGAAAATAATCAACAACGTCTAAAATAAAAGAAACGGAAACCCGTTGGTTTCCGTTTTTCTTTATCATGTAGACGATCGACTTATTCGGGAGATTCGTAGCCCGGATTCTGCCAGTTCGTCCCGGTAAGTTTATACATCTTATTCACTTCGTCCGTAGGCAACGGGAAAAGCAGATAAGTATCCGCATTCGATTTGCGTTCGCTGACAACAAAACGTTTATAAGTAAACGTATTATCATCGTTCTTGGTCGCCCGCATACCCGTTACGACCGTCTCTGTTTCGTCAAGGATCTTCCAACGCCGGATATCATAGAAACGAAGCGGTTCAAAAGCGAATTCCACTCGACGTTCATTCCAGACTCTATCCCTGAACACATCTCTATCCGTAGTATATTCGTCTCTGACACCCGGCATACCGGCTCTCGAACGGATTGCATTGACAGCCTCTACGGCAGACATGGAAGCCTGCCCGCTATATCCTTCTACCTGCTGAGTCGGGCCATGTCTTCATTGGCCGCTTCTGCGAAGTTCAGATAAAGCTCTGCTAACCGGAATCTCCTTACATATCCGGTAACAGGCGTTTCATAAGATGAAGTATGTTTGTCGTACTTTCTCATGTAATAACCCGTTCTCGTATTCCGAATGGTCGTTTTATCAATTGCGCAGGGACTGTCTTTAGGCGCCTTGTTATAACTTTTCACGAGTTCGTCCGGATCGTCCCAATGGCGCTGTGCCCCATTGAAATAAACGGATTGATAGAAACGAGGATCACGGTTCTCATAAGGATTCTGATCGTCGTATCCGGCAGGCTTCATTGAAGTTCGGTTGCAAATGAGAGTCATCTTTATAATATTTGCCATCCCCAGTTTTCTTAAGAATCGGGTGTCCATCGGCCGTTTCATAAGAGTCGATCAACTCCTGTGTCGGGCTGATTCCCGCAGAAGACTGCCTGGAATTAGTCGGAAGACCGTAAGCATTCCAAACCGAAATACCGGCAACTCCATAAATTGTCTCCTTGTCACTCGGACGGTCGTAATCGTACGGAGTGAAGAAATAATAATCATAGGCGCCCTTCGAATCGGTTTCGATGATCGGCAGACGGGTAAACAACGAATAATCGTGAGCCAGACACTGGTCGAGCGCTTCCTTCGTAATTCTAGCGGCATCTTCCCAAGTATAAGGATTTCCTTCTTCATTAGCGTGAAGCGGGCTTACGGCCAGCATAATCGCTTCCGAACGGATAGCATAGGCCAATGCGCGGTGCATCATATTGGCATAGTTCGAGCCCAATACCCAACGGAATCCTTTACTCGTGTAAGACATATCCTCGGCTCCCGGAGCCTGCAAGAGCATCATCGGTATCCTGCAGAATCTGCTTAACGATTTCCCAGACTTTAGCACGCCTGTCGGAAGAAAAATCGTGATCATAAGAATAAGGCTCCGTAATCAACGGAACACCGCCGTAATCCCTGATCAGCGTCAAATAATAATAAGCGCGTAATGCCTGGGCTTGAGCGATCCAACCTTTCTTTTCCTCCTCCTGAGCGTAGGCGGTCGCATTCGGCAATGCCTGAATAAAAACGTTACAATAACGGATCCCGACAAATGCACTGCTCCAAGATCCTCCCAGCGGCCATGAAGTCGCACTGACCAAACCAGAGTACCAATAAGTTACTCCAGAAGTCGCCAGATAATCATACGCGTCCTGCGCATCGTCCGTATAAGATATCACTCCAAAGTTCGGGCCGGAAACGTAATTATAGCAAGTATTCAGATAACCGATCGTTCTGTTCCGATCCGACCAGATACTCTCGTAACTGATACGTCCGTCATCCGGCAGATCGAGTGCATCCTTGCAAGAGGAAAGCCCTCCGGCAACAAATGCTGCAAAAAGAAGATATATATGTTTTTTCATACAATTTTTTTTTTACTCGTTAAAAGAACTTTTACTGGTTAGAAAAGAACACTGACACCTACGTTATAAACACGGTAGGCAGGAATGGTATACAAACCGCCGTATTCCGGTTCAATATCCTTGTTTTTCATGCGGCCCCAGGTAACCAGGTTCTGTCCGCTAAGCGAGAACCGAATTTTATCCGCAGAAATTTTCTTCGATACATTCAACGGCAATGTATAAGCGATCTCCACATTCTTCAACCGAAGGAATGCCCGGTCGTTCCAATTGTAGGAATTATTACGCATATCGCTCGACGTCTGACTATTGGACAAAGCCGGAGCAGTAATCTCTTTCCCTGCGGCATACCTTTCAGGCGTCCAGGCGCCTTCATGCAACCGGGTATAGATCCCTTCGTAGTTAAGATGCCATGTACTGCTTTCGAATCCCCCCGTTCTGGCTACGCCCTGGAAAAGGAAGCTAAACTCCAGATTCTTGTATTTGAATCCGCCATTGAAAGCGTAGAATACCTGCGGTATGCTACCGTATCCGAAAGGAACCTGATCTTTCTCATCGATGATATAGTCTCCGTTTATATCCTTGAAGATCAAATCGCCGACCCTGGGAGAAGGCATGTTCCATCCGTAAGTACATTCGTAACGATCGATTTCTTCCTGCGAATTGAAATAACCATTACCGTTGCTATAATCAACCATCAATCCGAAAGAAGTTCCGAGCGGGAATCCTTCCTCTTTACGTCTGTAAGAATAGCTTTCACCCAGTTCGGTTTCGTCTTTGTAAATAACCTTATTACGGGCATAGCTAACCCAACCGCCTACGTTAAAACTCCAGTCCGCATTGATCCGTTTGTAGTAGTTAGCCGACAGATCATAACCTTTGTTCTCGTAAACACCGACTTGCGTAGCAGGATAATTGTTGATGGGAATACCCTGATAACTCGGAATCGTCGAGGTCGCATGGATCAGCATATTATCCATCCGTTCTTTGAAATAGTCGAAAGAGAACGTAAACCCGTTGAACAATCCTACGTCGATACCGTAATTTTTTGTTTGAGCATCGTTTGTGCCTGAAGCAAAGCATATCCCTTTTTATTTTCCCATGTAGAATAAGCCAACACGGGAACCGAACCGCCAGTACCAAACTGGTTCTCATCCAAGTAACCATGACGTCCGTTCTGCAAATCGTCCTCGGCAGTACGTCCGTAAGAAGCACGGATTTTAAACTCGTTCAGCCATTTCACATTTTTCATAAAATGTTCGTTCGCCAGATTCCACGCGCCGGAAATAGCGGGCGTAGCGATCCAACGGCGATCGGGAGCGAACTGCTCGGTCGCAGAATAACCCAGATCGACTTTTTACGAAATAACGGTTGTCATAACCATAGGCAGCCTCGACGCCGGACAACACCGTATTGAAAGGCAAAACATTATTGGAAGACCCCATATCCGCCTTAGACAGGTTCTGGTAGTAAATAAAAGCGGTAGCCTGTACATTATGTTTTCCAAAAGTACGCTGATAATCCAAATAAGCCCGATAATCCAAATGATAGTAAGAAGAATAACCTTTCCCGTAACTCAGTTCGGAATCTTTCGTCGTACCGATCGTTTCGAAAGCGAGTACGGACGGATCGTCGGTCGTTTTCCTCTTAACAAGTTCATTGCTCTGAATAGCGGTAAGAGAATTGTAACCATAAGTCTGGTAAGCGATATATCCGCCTAATTTCAACCCTTTGGTCACGAAACTCAGATCCAGATCCAATCCGAACTGGGAATTGATGTTCACGGAAGTAGCCTTATTATAACCCATCCGGTTCAACACTCCGTAAATCGAATAAGTATTCTTCTCTTCAACGACCAACTTTCCTCCCGGATCCAACATCTCTCCGGTCGCCTGATCATATACGGCAGGCGTCAAAGGGACCGTAAATATTCGCTCCGCGCCAATACATATCTTCATATAATCCCTGCTGCGCGTTATAAAGGCATCGCTTCCGGGAGCGCGGTCGCGTCTTACGTTACCGCTCAACCGCAGGTATGAACTCAGGTATTTGTTCACCTTGATATCCACGTTCGTACGGTAATTGAACCAGTTGGTATTGAATCCTGACTTATAACGTTCATTAGTCGTCTTAAACTGACCTCCCTGGTGCATGAAATTCACCTGAGTGAAATAGGTAAACTTATCCGAACCACCGGTAACGTTTATATTGGCCCGGGACATGGTGGTCAACTTCTTATAGAACATATCGCGCCAGTTGTTATCCGGATACAACTCCCTGTTTTCTCCGGAGATATAATTGGCGATATCGACAGGCGAATAAACAGGCGTTTTACCCAGACTCGGGTTATCGTTATAGGTAGCTTCATTTTTTAAACGTAGCATACTCCCAAGAATGGTAAAACCTCGGAGAGATCGTCGGTTGCTGTACAGACTGATCATAAGAAACATCGATCCGAACCGGCCCTTTCTTTCCTCGTTTCGTCGTAATCACGAGCACGCCGGCATTTCCCTTAACCCCGTACAAAGCCTGCGTAGAAGCATCTTTCAACAAAGTAATCGATTCGACCTCTTTTGCAGTCAGATAGCGCAAAACATCGTTACTATTATAAGAAGACATCACGCCATCGATCATAATCAACGGGGTCTGCCACCCATTCTGCGGATTCGAAGCGCCGCGGATCAACATACTGACCGTTTCATTACCAAGCACATAATTGTTCTGCCGTACCATCAAGTTGGTCACAAAACCGTTCATAGCAGCACCGAAACTCGAAACGGGAGCGGCTTCTATCGGAGTTCCTTTCACGGAACTAACAGCTCCGGAGATTGCTCCCCGCCGTTGCTGAACGAAACCCATGTCTATGATCTCATCGCTTTTCAAAGCGTCGGGTTCCAATTTCGCATCGATTGTTTCCTTCTCTGCGATGGCCACCTTCTTATCTTTATAACCGAGATAAGAAAAAACGATATCTTTACTTCCATCGTCCACAGTCAGGATATAGGAGCCTTCAATATCTGTCGAAGTTCCGTTCTTTCCCGTCTCGGAATTAACGACCACTCCGGACAGCGGCTTGCCAAACTCGTCCGTTACGACACCCTTGATGGTATAGACGGTTGACGACTGCGCACTGATTTTAGCCCCGAATGCACTCAAAAACATGCATGTGAGCAACAGCGCTATTTTAATATTTACTTTATGTCTCATATTATTTATCATTTAATCGTTTACACAACCCGTAAATACTACCATCCGGGATTTTGCCATGCATGTCCGGTCAAAGTTTCCAACCGATTCTGATCGCTCAACGGAATGGGCACCCACAACCACTTATTGGAATAACAACGGCGGGGAGAGTTCCTGAATATGCTTACGAGTGTAAGTATACATCGGCTTACCTTCCTTATCATCGCCCAACCATGAAATCTCCATAGCCGTCGGCCACTGATAATCCGACATATCTCCGTCGGGCCTCTGCCAACGACGCATATCGTCCAAACGGGTATCCTCCATCGCCATTTCGACACGGCGTTCATGTTTCAGATACAACAGAGCCTTCGTCCTGCGTAAGACTTGTCGGCCAAGCCGGCATCCCGCGCGGTCTCTGATTTCATTGACCAACGTCATACCTTCCTGGATATGACCGGCATTAATAGCGCATTCGGCAGTATTCAGAATAATTTCGGCCAAACGGAAAATTTTATACTTTACATTACCGCCTGCGTTCTCTCCTTCGGACGGCTTCAAGTATTTATTGAGATAGTAACCGGTACGCGTTCTCTGACGACGACTGCTATGGATACCGGTGTAATCGTCTTCCTTATTCGTCCAGATCGTTTTGGAACGGATGGCATTTCCGACATAATGAACTCCCGAACGACCGTCGATCTCTTCGTTTTTCCAGAAGGCGGTACGAACACACTCATTGTAAACGACCGTTACGTAGAAACGCGGATCCCTGTCCCCATAAGGATTCGAAACCTGATCGAAAATCGTATTTTCAGGATTAAAAATTCGGTTTCAAATGCGTATTATCCCGGTAAGGCAACGCCAAATCGACAACCGGATAACTTTCCAAGGCAGTACTGCTGTTGTATTTTACATTTTCATACTGATCGACCAGTTCCTGCGTCGGCGTCAATCCGCACTTATAATATCCCTGGAAACCGATCCCGTTGATAAACCACATATCACCGCGGGCGCCACGGTCTTGCCAAATCGTCTCCTTTATCGTTCGGATTCGCATCATAACTCAATGTTGAACAGAAATATTCATGCATTGCCGCCGCAGCGTCGGAACCTTTTTTTCCATTTCACCTGCCTTTGGTAGCGAATACATCGTATTCGGACGGATTCTTGCACGTTTTATAAAGTTCATAGCTGTTCTCACGCAAACTAGCCAACGCTTCCTTATTGATCTGATAGGCCTCTTCCCAAGTCATCGCATCCAGCGCACTCGTCGCGTTCAGCGGGCTGGCGGCATAAAGCGAATAACGGGACTTAAGAGCGCAAGCCAACGCTTTCGTTACCCGGTTCGATTCTCCGCCGGTAGTAATCCTCCAAGGAACTGCCGGTTCCGCCAGCGCCGAATCGCAATCGGCAATGATAGACTCGACCAACTCACGGTAAGTAGACTTAATCGCATACTGTTCAAAATCATCCGTATAAGCAGTGGCAGTCTTTATAAGCGGAGCCATCGAACCGAAATAACGAATCAATTCCGCATAGAAATAAGCCCGCAACAAATAAGCCTCGGCTTTCCAACGGGCGCGGTTCTTCTCTTCGGTAACCGTTGCCGAATCGATATGAGTCAAAAGATATTGCATTTACGCACGCCTTCATACAGATTGCCCCAACTGATATTACCGCTTTTAACAACGGATGGCTGCTGGCCGAAGCCACTCCATTATAAGCCTGAGCCGAATATAATCCTGTTTCTACTTCTGCGTCCGCATCCCACGCATCATCCGACATGGCAACCGGAGTATTGGTAGTAAAATACCACTGTCCGATTCCTTTGTCTGTAACATAACTTCCACTGTAAATAGCATTCAGGTAAGCCCCGACTCTATCGTTATCCTTCCATATCGTGGACATGTCGATGTAACCAGCCGGAGCCATATCCAAAGCGTCCGAGCACGAACTCAATGCAACGACCGACGCTATAGCTGATAAAAATATATATTTCACTTTCATAATGAGAATTTTAGTAGCTTAGAATGTTACGTTAAATCCAAAGTTGAACGTCTTCACGATAGGATAACCGATCTGGCCCCGTTTGTTCGGGGTCTGTCGAATTTGTTCTCAGACGATCCCACGTAACCAGGTTATCACCGCGGAAATACACTCTCAATTTATTAATACCGATTGCACGCAGAGCATTCGACGGCAAAGTATAACCCAATTCGATTGCTTTAAGACGGATAAAAGCACGTCCATTACGAAGAAATCATTTTCGATCTTCGAGCAGGTTTCTCCGGTAGACAATCTCGGATAAGTGATCTTCTGCCCGGCAGCATAACGTTCGGCGGCCCAAGCGGTTTTGTGATACTTGAAGAAAGTACCCTGATAGATGTTCTCGTTCACACCCTGACCGCTGTAATAGCTCGAATATTTACCTACCCCTGAAGGAAGACCGTAAAGTCGAACCATTTGTAATTAAGAGAAACGTTGAGACCGTAAGATACGCGCGGCACATTCGTGTAAACCGATGGGCACCCGGTCTTTCGTCGATAATTCCGTCCCCGTTCTGGTCGATGTATTTGAAATCGCCCAACTGGGGGAGACGTAGAAAGGTTGTAAAGTAATACCCTTGTGTTCGACGCCGTTCTCGTCTACATATCCTTCCGTATACTTGTCCAATTCTTCCTGAGTATTGAAATACCCGTTGCCGTTGCTCCAGTCGATCTTGTAACCGAAAGTCTGATTGAGCGACTGTCCGGTCGTACGATACTGGTAATAATAACCGTCCGCATAAGGCACTTCATCCCAGAATTTCACTTTATTGTGGTTATAACTGAAATTACCCTTTACAGAGAGGAACAGATCCTTGTTGAAAGATTTGTTGTAATTAATTTCGAGTTCATAACCCGAGTTATCCACCACGCCGAGGTTCAAGTAAGGCCACTGGGGCACACCCGCAAACTGCGGAGCCATTCCCTGGGTCTTCAGGATCTTCGAACGTTGTTCGATAAAGTAATCGAAAGTGATCGACCAATCGCTCCACAACTGGAGATCGATACCGTAGTTCTGTTTCTTGGAAACCTCCCACTGCAGGTTGTAGTTACCCGGACGATTCTCATTGATCGTACCGTAACCGCCGACGGCAACGCCGCCACTTGAAGAAGAAGTATGATTACTCAAATAAAGGAAACGGTTGTCTCCGATCTTATCGCTACCTACTTTACCATAAGAAGCTCTCAACTTCAAATTGGTGATGACTTTATTGCCTTTCAGGAAATTTTCATTGGAAACAACCCAACCCACTGCGAAAGAGGGAAGAAACCGAACCGGTTTTCGGAGAGAACTGCTCGGAACCGTTGTAACCCATATTGGCGTCTAACAGATAACGGTTATCGAAGCCGTAAGTAACGCGGCAGCCATACCCATCATATTATAAGGCATGTTAAGCGGAGCGCTGTTGGTTTCCCAAAAATCGCGCTGTACCAGAATCATGGCGCCTACGTCGTGCTTGCCAAAAGTTCTGCTATAATTCAACGATCCCTGCAGGTTGACCGTATAATTAGTATAACCGCTCTTGCTCAGGCTCAACGTACCGTTCAATTCGCGGTCGGCCGCAAAATAGATCTGGTCGTTATCTTCATCAACCGAAGTTGCGAAAGACATTTCCGTGATGTCGCCGCCCAGAATCGTATTGGCTACGGCGTCGAACGAAGCCATACCTTTCAAAGACAAACCTTTGGTGATAAAGGTCATATTCCACTCGCCTCCGTTAGACGCATTCAGGTTCGTTCTGTTTTCATCCCGGTAACCTTTACGGTTTACGGATTCGAAAGGCGAACGGTCGGTTTCGACCGGACGGATCACTTTATCCGGAATTACATCGTAGCCCAGAGACGCATCGGGAGTGGTAGGACCTACGGTCATCGGCTTCATACCTACCGTACAGTGGATAAGGTCACGGATCATCCATTTATTGTCTCCGCCGTAAGTCGTAGTACCGGGCATGCCCACTTTTTCAATGTAACTACCCAAATTCAGGAAAGCCTTGAAGTTTTTCGTAATATTATAGTCCAAGTTCGAACGGGAAAGCTGTAACGGGTCATCCTTGCCTGAGGATCGTAGCCGTAGCTTGCTTTTCGGCTCTGTATGCAAGTTACCGCCCTGATGCAAATAGCTGGCGTTCACAAAATATTGCAGGCTTTTCGGTACCGCCGCTGATATTGATGTTCACACGGCTCTGAGGCGACCATTTTTTGAAAATTTCACGATACCAGTCGTGGTTGGGATACATATAATTCCTTCTGGCCGCTTTCAATGCATAATCCGGATCGTTCGGATCCAGCCCCATCAACGGATTCAACGAACGGGAAATCATCTTTCCGGAATATTCTTCGTTCATACCGTCGTTCCGGTTCGCTTCGTTACGCAAAGTCATAAATTCCCACGAATTAACCCTTTCCGGCTCGCGCGTGAACGCCTGGAAACTCTGGTCGAAAAGAGATATCCAACTTAGTCTGTCCTACTTCACCACGCTTGGTCGTGATCAGGATCACACCGTTCGCGCCACGCACACCGTATACGGCGGTAGCCGCGGCGTCCTTCAGCACGGAAACCGTAGCGACCTCGTTTGCATCCAACGTACGGATATTGTCACGAGGCACACCGTCGATCAGGATCAGCGGTCTCGTACCGTTCGTAGTGGAAGCCCCACGCAGATACAGGTCGGCATCGTCGAAACCCGGCTGAGAACCGCCGGACTGCAACGAGGTCAGACCGGCCAGACGTCCGGCCAACGCGTTGGCCAAGTTCGGCGAAGAACTCTGACGAAGTTCCTTGCTGTTAACCGACGATATGGAGGCAACCACGGAAACTTTCTTCTGAGTCCCGTAACCGACCACGACTTGCTCTTCGAGCCTGCTGAGAATCGCTTTCCATCTTCACGTTGATCGTGGTACGAGCGCCAACTTTCACTTTCACTGTCTTATAGCCCAGATAGCTGAATGTCAACTCGGCTCCCGAGGGAACTTTGATCGTAAACTTACCGTTCACGTCGGTCACCACGCCGTTCGACGGACTCGAAGTAACCGTCACACCGATCAGGGGAGTGCCATCCTGATCCAGAACGGTACCTGAAACAGTCTGAGTTCCAGCCTGCATAGACTCCGAAACTTCAGATAGGCTCCCATTGCCAGAGAAAGCCGCGTATGGAACTGCCGACAACAAAACAACCAGGCTCAGCACCTTCGCACTGACCAGATTGCGTCCTGTTGCCTTCATCCATGTCTTGAAGTAAAGTAATGTTTTGTTCATAGATAAAAATTTAGGTTTAATTTTCTTGTTTTACCAAATTTTCCCCATGTATTTTTATAGAAAATTCCGATAGCACGAAATTCTACAAATATTAGCTAATAATAGACTCATTTGTTTCAATTTTTTTCAAAAACTGTTCATTCTTGTACCCATGCGGGCTATATTCATTTAAATTCTGGTCAAAAGCATAATCCATAAAACTCTTATTAACAATAATATACAAAAGGATAAAATGTTTTTGAAACAAAAACGAAAAAATTATCAAAGAATGATTATTTTTGTGCTATCAAGAATATGAAATTGCCGAAACCTTCAACGATGAATTGCAGATACATTTTATTATTTACGTCCGTTTTTGCTTTTCTAACGTCAAAAACGGATGTAAAAGCCCAACAAAATTTTCATTTTCACCCCGGATCTCAAACCTTCAGATACGGGATATCTGTCAGGATTCCTGGGGTATCTCTGGATTGCGACGGCCCGCGGTGTAGACCGGTACAACGGCTATGAATACGCGCAATTATTCCGGGACGAATCGGCTCCCGAAACGTCTATCCAATCCAGCCGGATCAACAGGTTGCATTTGGACAAAACGGGAAATCTATGGATAGCGACATCCAGGGGATTAAGTAAATACGATCTAACCATCGACAAAATAACACCCTATACCATCAGTAACGGACAAGACGAATACTTCGTAACCGATCTCGCCGAAGATTCCACCGGTAATTTATGGATCGCGACTTACAGCAACGGAATTCTCAAATTGAACCGCACGACGGACATTTTGTCTCCGATGCCCCTTCCGTTCGGCAACCGGGCTTCCCAACGGGCGCATACCCTGTTTATAGACGACTTACAGAATCTATGGATCGGATACTCTACCGGATCAGCGCTCGGCAGATACAACATCGACGACCAGACGGCAGAATTGTACGCGCTCCCGGATTATATCGAAATCAACTGCCTGTCCAAATTCGGCGATTCACAGATATGGATAGGAACCGACCAAGGAATACTCGCTTACAGTATCAAAGGAAGGAAACTGACCTCCGTTCCGCCATCTATACGGAAACACCCGGAGCTATCTGCCGCAAAAATAAACAGCATTAAACTGATAGACAAGAATAATTACCTCATCACCTCAACGCATTATGCATATAAATATTGCATCAGTACAGGCGAAATAGCCGTCATCCCGGTAAAAAGCGAAAAAACGATCAAAACAACGACATCACCTGTGCATTGAAAGACAAGCAGGGAAATCTATGGCTCGGGACTTTCGAACAGGGCATCGTCAAAGTCAACGCCGCGGAAAATACGTTCAACCATCCGGAAGTATCTTCGGTCACGCTGAACGGGAAATCGGTAACCGTCGTTTGCGAAGACAAAAGGTTCGGCCGGATCTGGTTCGGCTCCAAATACGACGGACTCTATTGCTATTCGAAAAACGGTTCCGTAAAAAATCTCACAAAGAACAACCATCCTGCGCTGGCTTCAATCCGCAACAACTCGATACGGGCCCTGTTTTGCGACTCTCAAAACAGGATATGGATCAGTACGGGACGTAACCTGATCGTGGGACAGGCTCAACGCGTCCGGATTTTCGGAAATTACGACGCTGCAAAATTTCGGGCCGATCACGGCGATCGGACAGGATCTGTCGGGCAATATCTGGGCGGGGGGATTCTCCGGACTTTATTTTTTCGGTCAAAATGTGACGGCCGAGCCTTCGCAGGTCGTAAAAAATGTGACGGTCACCACGATCCAGCCCTATAAAGCCGATCAGATCGTTTACGCCGCCTACGGGCAGAATGTTTTCACGATCAATCACCGCGATTTCGAACCGGAACCGTTGATCCCGGAGGGTCAGTTCGCCAACATGCACGCGTTGAACGCATGTACCGATATCCGCCGATCCGAAAACGGCTCCCTATGGATCGGAAGCTACAACAAAGGGCTGCTCGAATACGATCCGAAAACACGGAAAATCACAAAGTACACCTACACGGAGGGACTTCCGAGCAACGACATCCTGGCCCTGACCGAAGACGGAAACGGACGTATCTGGCTCGCCACCTCCAACGGGCTGTCACGGTTCGATCCCAAAACGAAACGGTTCCGTAATTTCAACGAAACCGACGGACTGAACAACACCCAGTTTTTTCGAACGAGCGATGCTGACCGCATCCGACGGGCTGATCTACATCGGTGGAAATTTGGGAACCGACTGCTTCAATCCAAACGACGTCAAGCAAAACGGATACCATCCGTCCGTCGTATTGGAAGACATTAAGATTCAGAACCGGAGCGTCACTCCGGGTGGCAAGCACGCTCCGATCGGCAAAAGCATCGCTTACGAGCGGAAGATCACGTTGAACCACTGGCAAAATTCATTCAGTATCGACTACGCAGGCATCGACTACAATTACTCGGACAAACTTCGTTATGCGTATAAACTGGACGGTCTCGATAAAGACTGGGTAGAGGCGGGAAACAACAAGCGGGCCTCCTATGCGAACGTTCCGCCGGGAGAATATCGGTTCAAACTCAAAGTGCAGAACGGGGACGGGGAATGGAGTCCGGAAACCGGGATCGATATCCGGATAAAAGCTTTCCCCCATGGCTGACGGGCTGGGCCTACGCCCTGTATATCCTGCTGGTTCTGGCCTTCATTATCACGGTCACCAAAAGGCTGTATTTCAGGACGAAATACAATAAAAAAGCGCTCGCCCTCTCCGAAAAACAGCGACTCCACGAACAGGAGATCAACCAGCAGAAAATCGACTTTTACGGAAACATCTCCCACGAATTACGGACTCCGCTGACCCTGATCAAGCGGAAACATCGAACTGCTGGCGCATGGCGCGCTGAACGAAGACAACGAGCATAAACTGATAACGACTCTGTCCTACAACTCCAACCGGCTGCTGCGACTGGTCAACCAATTGCTGGATTTCAGCCGGATGGGCAACGAAACGATCCCGTTGCACGTCATGCAAACGGATATCGTGCCGCTCATCCGGAATGTGGCCGGCTCGTTCCGTTTCAGCGCCCATACCAAAGAGATCGATTATTCGCTGCACCTGACGGAAGACTCCTGCAAATCTACACGGACGAAGACGTGCTCGAAAAATACTGACCAACCTCGTTTCGAACGCGGTAAAATACACTCCCCGGCAAGGTCGTATTTCGATCGACTTTCGGAAAATCGACCGGAACACTGCGGTCGACCGGTATCCCGAATTTGACGCCCCCGGTTCCGAATGTCTGGAGTTTCGAGTCGTGAACTCCTGCAAAACAATCGATCCGCAGCAATTGGAACACATCTTCGACCGGTTCAGGCGGTTGGAAAATACGGAAAGTACGGAGGAGATTCCGGGAAGCGGCATCGGCCTCCACTACACCAAAATGCTCGTCTGCCGACAGAAAGGATCGATAAAAGCCGTCTTCTCCGAAACGGAGGGTCTGGTTATGAGTTTCGTGATACCAATCGGTAGAGAGGCGTTCCCGGCCGACGAAATTTTCGAACAGCAGACGCCCGGAAACCTTCCTGAAAATACGAAATCCGACGGAGCGGATTTCGACACGCCCGTCGTTCAAACGCCCTCGCCCCCAAAGGACGCACGATACTGATCGTGGAGGATGACCCGCAGATTCACACGCTGCTGCACGAAATTCTGCACATCGAATACGATCTACTGCACGCCTATAACGGAACGGAAGGCGTCCAGATGGCCAGGGAACAGATGCCGGAAATGATCATCAGCGACATCCGGATGCCCGAAATGGACGGATCGCCCTGTGTAAAACCATTAAAAACGATCCGCAACTCAGCCATACCATTTTTCATCCTGCTGACGGCCAAGAACCGGATCGAAGAGCGGATCGAAGGATACAACTGCGGCGCCGACGCCTATATTAACAAACCGTTCCGCGCCGACCACCTGATTTCGGTCATCCACAGCCAAACGAACAACAGGGACCGGCTGAAAGCCTATTTCAGCGACAAAGGTCTGCACGCCGAGCAGGAGGAACCTTTCGGGGACAACGACCGGATACCGGGAAACCTGCCGGAGATCGACCAACGTTTCATGGAAAAATTGCATTCGTTCATCGACAAAAAGCATCGAAAATCCGGATATCAACATCAACGTGATCGCCGTCGAATTGGGTTTCAGCCGAACCAGTTTTTACCGCAAAATAGAAAAGCCTAACCGGCCTGGCTCGAACGATTACGTCCGGAATTTCAAAATGAAAAAAGCGGCCAAACTGATCCTCGAAGGAAATCTGAGCATCGCCGAAATTTCCGACCAGACCGGATTCGGCACACAGTCCCATTTCTCGACCGCATTCAAAAAATATTTCGGGGTGAGTCCGAAAGACTACAAAGAGAAATGGAAGGAAGAGCACAAACGATCCCATGCGAAATAATTTGCAAATAAAACGCATAAACCGCCGGGAAAGTCTGAAAAATTTGTTTACTTTGTCTTTATTGAGGTATTTGTAGCTCAAAATATACGTAACAGGACGATTTTTGCCTGCAAACGCAGACCGTTTTCAGGCAGAAAATGTTGTGTTTGCAACAAAAACCAAACCGATCGGGTGTCCAAACGACTGATTATGAAAACCTATCTGCTTTGTGTCACGCTATGCGCGGGAATCTGTCTCGCACTTGCCGGCAACACGGCGGCCCAATCCGTAAACAGCGATTTCTGGGCGGCGACCGATGCGCTCGGACGCAAAGTTCGGGAATACGGGGAAACCGGGGAACGCAAAAAAGATAAGTTCGTCGCCATGTTCTACTGGACGTGGCACATCTACGACATGCCCCGGGCAGCCAGGTCAACAACACGACCGAGATACTCCGCGAACACCCGGAAGCGATCCGCTCGTTCGACGATCCGGCCTGGAATAATCCGGGCCGGTACTACTGGGAGCAACCCCTTTTCGGATACTATAAAACGACCGACCCGTGGGTGTTGCGTAAACACGCCGAGATGCTGGCCGACGCAGGGATCGACGTCGTTTTTTTCGACTGTACGAACCTGACACTGACCTGGAAAGAATCCTACGACGTACTGATGGAGGTATGGTCCGAAGCGCTAAAAGACGGCGTCAAAGCCCCGAAGATCGCATTCATGCTGCCGTTCGGTTCGCCGGAATACGGCGGCCCGCAGTTGCACATGCTCTACGAAGACATCTATAAACCGGGACGGCACCGGGAACTGTGGTTCGTCTGGAAAGGAAAGCCGTGCATCATGGCACGGCCGGAAGACCTCGGCGATACGCCTGAAGACCGTGAAATCGCCGATTTCTTCACCTTCCGTCCCGGACAGCCCGACTATGTGAACGGCCCGCAGCGAAAAGATAACTGGGGATGGCTGGGCTCTACCCGCAGAACGGATATGCGCCGCTACCGGAAGGAGGTTACGAAGAAGTGCCCGTCGGAGTGGCCCAAAACGCCTGTTTCGCCAGCGGAGGCCGTTTTTGCTCTTTCAACGAGCCGGAAACTTTCGGGCGGAATTTCAGTATGCTGAAAAGGATTCGACCCGCGCGTGGACGGCTATCTGTACGGATGGAATTTCCAGGAGCAGTGGAACCGCGCGCTTGAGCTCGACCCGGAACTGGTGTTCGTCACCGGATGGAACGAATACATCGCCGGCCGAGTCGCCGATTGGCCGCCCCACAGGCCTTATTATATGGGATTCCCCGATCAGTACGACTGGAATTGCAGCCGCGATATCGAGCCGAACGCCGGATGGGGCGACAAAGGAGACGTATATTACCTGCAACTGGTCGACAACGTCCGAAAATTCAAGGGGATGACTCCGCCCGAAAAGGCTTCGGCGCCCCAAACGATCAAGATCGGCAAAGCCGACGGATGGGACGACGTGGCTCCCTACTTCGCATCGTACAAAGGCAATACGATGCACCGGCGGCACAAAGGATACGGAGGAAACGTTTATGAAAATAATTCGGGCCGCAACGACATCGTCGGCGCAAAAGTGGCACGCGACGCCGACAACGTCTACTTCTACGTCGAAACCGCCGACAAACTGACCCCGGCGACCGACCGCAACTGGATGATGCTGCTGATCGACGTCGACCGCGACAAAGCGACCGGATGGAACGGATACGACCTGATCGTCAATCGCACCAGTCCGCACGGAAAAAAAGCCGTGATCGAAAAGAACGTCGGCGGACGATGGGAATGGGAAGCCGTCGGCGAGAGCAAGTTCGCCGTCAACGGCAACAAGGCTCGAACTGGCTATCGCAAAGCAACTGATGAACCTCACGGGCGACGACGTCGATATCGAATTCAAATGGAACGACAACATGCAGGAGAACGGCAACATCATGGACTTCTACGTCAACGGAGACATCGCGCCCGGAGGACGGTTCAACTATGTTTATACCACGAAATAACCCATTCAAAATCTAACCCTAATAAAATCCAACAAACCATGAAAAACCTAACTTGCCTCGGACTTCTTCTCGGAATATGCTGCCTATGGGCGGCCGGCGCGCCGGCGCAAACCGTCAACAGCGACTCGTGGGCGGCGACCGACGCGCTCGGACGCAAGGTGCGCGAATACAAGGAAGCCGGCGACAAGAAAAAAGACAAACTCGTAGCGATGTTCTATTGGACGTGGCATACCGACTTCGTCGCGGACGGAGACGGAAAACCGGTACAGAATATCACCGAAACGCTCCGGAAATACCCTGAAGCGGCTTTCGACTACAACCACCCGGCCTGGAAGCACGGAACCTGTTTCTGGGAACAGCCCCTCTTCGGCTACTACCGGACGACCGATCCGTGGGTGCTGCGCAAACACGCCGAAATGCTGGCCGACGCAGGAGTCGACGTCGTATTTTTCGACTGTACGAACGGTTCCTACACCTGGAAATCGTCCTACGATGCGCTGATGAAAGTCTGGGATCAGGCCCAGAAGGACGGCGTGAACGTGCCGAAAATTGCTTTCATGCTGCCGTTCGCCCCGCTTCCTGCTTCGCAGGTATCCATCCGGCAGTTATACAACGATATTTATAAGCGGAAACGCTACGAAAACCTGTGGTTCGTGTGGCAAGGAAAACCCTGTATCATGGCTTATCCCGAATCGTTGTTGGACACTCCCTCGGATCGTGAAATCGCCGAATTTTTCACGTTCCGGCCCGGACAACCCGACTACGTGGACGGCCCGAGCCGCAACGACCAGTGGGGATGGCTCGAAAACTATCCGCAGCACGGTTACGTGAAGGGACCCGACGGCAAATTCGAACTGGTTACTGTCGGAGTCGCGCAAAACGCTACCGCCGAGAACGGAGGACATGCTTACGCGTTCAACGCGCCCAAAGCCTTCGGCCGCAGTTTTTCGATGCAAAAAGGATTCGACCCGCGCGTGGACGGTTACCTGTACGGATGGAATTTTCAGGAACAGTGGAGCCGCGCTTTCGAACTCGACCCGCAGATCGTATTCGTTACCGGATGGAACGAATTCACTGCCGGGCAACACGAGAACTGGCCGCCCAGCAAGCCCCATAAACCGTTCGCATTCCCCGACCAGTACGACTGGAATTGCAGCCGCGACATCGAGCCGAACGCCGGATGGGGCGACAAGGGCGACGTATACTATATGCAACTGATCGACAACGTCCGAAAATTCAAAGGCATGACGCCTCCCGAGAAAGTCTTCGGCTCCCAAGACGATCGAGATCGGCAAAGCGGGCGAGCGGTGGGACGACGTGGCGCCCTATTTCGCTTCTTACAAAGGAAATACGATGCACCGGAACCACAAAGGACACGACGACACGCACTATACGAACAACACCGGCCGCAACGACATTGTCGGAGCGAAAGTAGCCCGCGACAAAGACAACCTTTATTTCTACGTCGAAACAGCCGACAAACTGACCCCGTCGACCGACCGCAACTGGATGATGCTGCTGATCGACGTCGACCGCGACAAAGCGACCGGATGGAACGGGTACGACCTGATCGTCAACCGAGTCTGTCCGCACGACGGCCTGGTCGTGATCGAGAAGAACGTCGGGAACCGTTGGGAGTGGGAGAAAGCCGGGGAAAGCCGGTTCGCCGTCAACGGCAACAGTCTCGAATTCGCCGTAACGAAGGCCCTAATGGGACTCTCCGGAAACGGGGTAGACATCGAATTCAAATGGAACGACAACATGCAGGACAGCGGCAATATTATGGACTTCTACGTCAACGGAGACACCGCGCCCGGAGGACGGTTCAACTACGTATATACCGCGAAATAAATCTTTGCCCGCAAAACGCCCGACCCTATGAAAACCTCAATCAAAATCGGTCTGTCGCTCGGAATGCTCCTGCTGCTGGCAACGGCGGCGGCAGGACAAGCCGTCAACAGCGATTCGTGGGCCGCGACCGACGCGCTCGGACGCAAAGTTCGCGAATACAAAGATGCCGGCGACAAGAAAAAGACAAATTCGTCGGGATCTTCTATCTGACCTGGCACATGGGTCGTAACGACACGACCTCGCAAGTCAAAAACATCACCGAAATCGTCCGGCAGCACCCCGAAGCGATGAAAGATTACAACCATCCGGCCTGGGGAACTTCCAAACCGGGCATCTTCTTCTGGGACGAACCGTTGTTCGGATATTACAAGACGACCGACCCGTGGGTGTTGCGCAAAACACGCCGAAATGCTGGCCGACGCAGGAATCGACGTCGTTTTCTGCGACTGCACCAACGGGACGCTGACTTATTCGGATTCGTACGAAGCGCTGATGAAAACCTGGGATCAAGCGCAGAAAGACGGCGTAAAGGTGCCTAAAATCGCCTTTTACTGCCGTTCGGAGCCGTGCCGAACTCGCTCGTATCGCTCAGGCAACTTTACAACGACGTCTACAAACCGGGGCGTTACGAAAATCTGTGGTTCCGCTGGAAAGGCAAACCGTTGATCATGGCCTATCCGGACAACCTGACCGACTCGCCCGAAGACCGGGCCATCGCCGATTTCTTCACATTCCGCCCCGGGCAGCCCGACTACGTAAACGGCCCGTTCCCGAACCGGAACGACCAGTGGAGTTGGCTCGAAATCTACCCGCAGCACGGCTACGTAAAAAGGGCCCGACGGCGGATTCGAGCAGGTCTCGGTCGGTTTGGCCCAAAACACTTCGTTCGCATTCAAAGGACATTGCAACGCATTCAACACGAAAGAGACGTTTGGGCGGAACTTCAGTATGCTGAACGGGTTCGACCCGCGCGTGGACGGATACCTGTACGGATGGAATTTTCAGGAGCAGTGGAACCGCGCCTTCGAACTCGATCCGGAACTGGTGTTCGTCACCGAATGGAACGAATTCATCGCCGGACAATGGCTGCCCGAACACGGATGGGACGGCTTCCCGTTCTCGTTCGTCGATCTGTTCGATTCGAATCACAGCCGCGATATCGAACCGAACAAAAGTTGGGGCGACAAAGGAGATGCCTATTACCTACAGTTGGTCGACAACGTCCGAAAATTCAAGGGGATGACTCCGCCCGAAAAGGCTTCGGCGCCCCAAACGATCAAGATCGGCAAAGCCGACGGATGGGACGGCGTGGCTCCCTACTTCGCATCGTACAAAGGCAACACGATGCACCGGGATCACTACGGTTATTGCGACCGCTACTACACGAACAACACCGGCCGTAACGACATCGTCGGAGCGAAAGTGGCACGCGACGCCGACAACGTCTACTTCTACGTCGAAACCGCCGACAAACTGACCCCGGCGACCGACCGCAACTGGATGATGCTATTTATCGACGTCGACCGCGACAAAGCGACCGGATGGAACGGATACGACGATCGTCAATCGCACCAGTCCGCACGGAAAAAAAGCCGTGATCGAAAAGAACGTCGGCGGACGATGGGAATGGGAGAAAGCGGGGGAGAGCAAGTTCGCCGTCAACGGCAACAAGCTCGAACTGGCTATCGCAAAACAACTGATGAACCTCACGGGCGACGACGTCGATATCGAATTCAAATGGAACGACAACATGCAGGAAAACGGCAACATCATGGACTTCTACGTCAACGGAGACACCGCGCCCGGAGGACGGTTCAACTATGTTTATACCACAAAACCGAAGTAAGTAAACATTGATAATACAGGATCGACACAGACAAAACAATCACCATCAAAACCTAATTTTAATAAAACCTACAAGAAATGAAATTCTTAACCAAATTTACTGTGGCGCTCGGAACGGTCTGCTTGATCGGTGGAAGCGCTTTCGGACAAACTGTCAACAGCGATTCGTGGGCGGCGACCGACGCGCTCGGACGCAAAGTCAGCGAATACAAGGATGCCGGCGACAAGAAAAAGGACAAGTTCATCGCCATGTTCTACCTGGACATGGCATCAAGGCAATGACGACACCACCTATCAGGTGAAGAATATCTCCGAAATCGTCCGCAAATACCCCGAAGCGATGAAGGATTACAACCATCCGGCGTGGGGCGACAAACGTCCGGGCTTTTTCTTCTGGGAACAGCCGTTGCTGGGGTTACTACAAAACGACCGACCCCTGGGTATTGCGCAAACACGCCGAAATGCTGGCCGACGCAGGCGTGGACGCCGTATTCTTCGATTGCACGAACGGCAGTCTTACCTGGGAGGATTCGTACGAAGCGTTAATGAAGACCTGGGATCAGGCGCAAAAGGACGGCGTAAACGTGCCGAAGATCGCTTTCATGCTGCCGTTCGGCCCGGCTCCGCACTCGCTGGTATCGCTGCGCCAACTCTACAAAGACGTTTACAAACCGGGGCGTTACGAAAACCTGTGGTTCGTGTGGAAAGGCAAGCCCTGTATCATGGCTTATCCGGACAACCTGACCGATTCGCCCGAAGACCGGGCGATCCGCGACTTCTTCACGTTCCGGCCCGGACAGCCCGATTACGTGGACGGCCCGTTCCCGACGCGCAAAGACCAGTGGAGCTGGCTTGAAATCTATCCGCAGCACGGCTACATAAAAGGGCCCGACGGCGGGTTCGAACAAGTTTCGGTCGGCGTGGCCCAGAACACCTCTCCCGACCGCAAAGGACACTGCGGAGCCTTCAACGTGAAAGACGCTTACGGACGGAATTTCAGCGTACTGAAAGGATTCGACCCGCGCGTGGACGGATATCTGTACGGCTATAACTTCCAAGAACAGTGGAGCCGGGCGTTCGAACTCGACCCGGAACTGGTATTCGTCACCGGATGGAACGAATTCATCGCCGGACAATGGCTACCTGAGCACAGTTGGAACGGCTTCCCGTTCTCGTTCGTCGACCAATACAACTGGAACTGCAGCCGCGATATCGAACCGAACGCCGGATGGGGCGACAAAGGAGACGTATATTACCTGCAACTGGTCGACAACGTGCGTAAATTCAAGGGAATGAACGCTCCTGAAAAAGCTTCGGCCCCCAAGACGGTCAAGATCGGCAAGGCCGACGGATGGGACGACGTGGCTCCCTACTTCGCATCGTACAAAGGCAACACCATGCACCGCGACCACCGCGGACGGTATGACCAGTACTACACCAACAATACCGGCCGCAACGACATCGTCGGAGCGAAAGTGGCACGCGACGCCGACAACGTCTACTTCTACGTCGAAACCGCCGACAAGCTGACCCCGGCGACCGACCGCAACTGGATGATGCTGTTTATCGACGTCGACCGCGACAAAACGACCGGATGGAACGGATACGATTTCATCGTCAATCGCACGAGTCCGCACGGTGAAAAAAGCCGTGATCGAAAAAACGTCGGCGGACGATGGGAATGGGAAGCCGTCGGCGAGAGCAAGTTCGCCGTCAACGGCAACAAGCTCGAACTGGCTATCGCAAAACAACTGATGAACCTCACGGGCGACGACGTCGATATCGAGTTCAAATGGAACGACAACATGCAGGAAAACGGCAACATCATGGACTTCTACGTCAACGGAGACACCGCGCCCGGAGGACGGTTCAACTATGTTTATACCACGAAATAAATCATCCATAAAATTTTATGAAAAAAAATCTTTTTAAACTTTCCGCCTGCGCTTTGGCAGGAGCCGCGCTGGCCGCCTGTTGCGGAACAGGGGCGTCGGGTCCGCAACACGTTTCCCACGAAGCGCTCGCTTCGGGATTCGTAACCCCGCCCGACTCGATCCAAACCAGCGTTTACTGGTATTGGATTTCGAACAACATTTCGAAAGAAGGCGTTATCAAAGACCTCGAGTCGATGAAAAAAGCCGGAATCAACCGCGCGTTCATCGGCAACATCGGCCAGGACGACGTACCCTACGGCAACGTGAAAATGCTCAGCGAAGAGTGGTGGGACATCCTGCACGCCGCGCTGAAAAAAGCGACCGAGCTGGACATCGAAATCGGAATCTTTAACTCTCCGGGCTGGAGTCAGTCCGGCGGCCCGTGGGTAAAAGCCGACCAGGCGATGCGTTATCTCGCTTCGTCGGAAACGCGCGCCAAAGGCCCGCAAAGTTTAACGCCGCTCGTACAGCCGACCGACTCTTTCCAGGACGTACGCGTCATCGCTTACCCGGTGCCGAAAGACGACCAGCTCACGCTGAACGCGTCGAACGGGACGATCACCTCGACGCCGAAAGTGGCCGACCTGACGAAGATCACCGACGGCGACCAGAAAAGCGGAATCGCCATCCCGAAGGGCGGCGAAATTACGATCGACCTGAAAGCCAACGCTCCGTTTACGGCGCGCAGCCTGACCGTAAAACCCACCGAGCACCCGTTGGGCGCACAAGGCGAGTTGCAAGTTAAAGAAGGCGACAACTACCGCACGCTGTCGAAATTCGACATCAACCGCACGAATACCGCGCTGAACGTCGGATTCGACCAATTCGCACCGGTGGTCGTATCGATCCCGGCCACGACCGGAACCGATTTCCGGGTAATCATCAAAGGCGCCAATGCAGGCAGCGGCTTGGCCGAAGTGGCTCTGGCAGCCGCTCCGCGCGTAGAACGCTTCAGCGAAAAGACGCTGGCGAAGATGCACCCGACTCCGCTGCCGTACTGGAAAGACTATCAATGGCCGGTACAGCCCGCTGTGGAAGACGCCGCGCTGATGGTAGATCCCGCGAAGGTACAGGACATCTCGCAATACCTGGCTGCCGACGGCACGCTGACATGGGATGTTCCGGAAGGCGAATGGGTAATCCTGCGCATGGGTATGACTCCGACCGGGACGACCAATTCTCCCGCCGCGCCCGAAGCGACCGGTTATGAAACCGACAAAATGAGCCGCGAACACATCGCCAGTCATTTCGATGCTCACATGGGCGAAATCCTACGCCGCATCCCGGCCGAAGACCGCAAGACGTTCAAAGTCGTGGTGCAGGACAGCTACGAAACCGGCGGACAGAACTTCACGGACGGCATGATCGAAGAGTTCAAGACCCGCTACGGTTACGACCCGACCCCCTACTTGCCGGTATACAACGGCATCGTAGTGGGCAGCGAAGAGGCCTCCGACCGTTTCCTGTGGGACGTGCGCCGGATGATCGCCGACAAGGTCGCTTATGATTACGTGGGCGGCCTGCGCGACGTCAGCCATCAACACGGGCTGCATACCTGGCTCGAAAACTACGGTCATTGGGGCTTCCCCGGCGAATTCCTGATGTACGGCGGCCAGTCCGACGAGATCGGCGGCGAGTTCTGGAGCGAAGGCGAACTGGGCGACATCGAAAACCGCGCCGCTTCGTCCTGCGGCCATATCTACGGCAAGACGAAAATCTCGGCCGAATCGAACACCTGCGCCGGCAATTCGTACGCCCGTTACCCGGGCGTGATCAAACAGCGCGGCGACCGTTTCTTCGCCGAAGGCATCAACAACACGCTGCTGCACGTCTACATCACGCAGCCGGACGACCGGCTCCCGGGCGTCAACGCCTGGTTCGGCAACGAATTCAACCGCCACAACACTTGGTTCTCGCAGATCGACAACTACCTCACGTACCTCAAGCGCGCGAACTTCATGCTGCAACAGGGTCTGAACGTAGCCGACGCAGCCTATTTCATCGGCGAAGACGCTCCGAAGATGACCGGTATCGTCGACCCGGCCCTTCCGACCGGCTACCAGTTCGATTACATGAACGCCGAAGTGATCGAAAAGTACATGGACGTGAAAGACGGTAAGATCACGTTGCCGCACGGTACGCAATACCGCATCCTGGTGCTGCCGAAACTCGAAACGATGCGTCCGGAACTGCTGGCCAAGATCAAAGAACTGATCGAGAAAGGCGCCGTCGTGATGGGTCCGGCCCCAAGCCGCTCGCCGAGCCTGCAGAATCAGCCGGCCGCCGACCAGCAGGTGAAAGCGATGGCCGCCGAAATCTGGGGCGACGTGGACGGCGTGAACGTCAAATCGCGCAAACTGGGCAAAGGCATGATCCTAAACGGCATGACGATGGAAGAAGCCTTCGCCACGATCGACTGCATCCCTGACCTCAATATTCCGGAAGGCGCGCCGGTACACTACGGACACCGCACGCTGGACAATGCCGAAATTTATTTCGTAAGCAACCAGAGCGACGAAACGATCGTCGTTACGCCGGAATTCCGCGTAACCGGTATGCAGCCCGAACTGTGGGCCCCGACCACCGGCGTGATACGCAAACTGCCCGCTTACGAGCAGAAACAGGGCGCTACGGCCGTTCCGCTCGAAATGGCTCCGTACGAAAGCATGTTCATCGTGTTCAAGGACAAAGCGGGCGCCGCTTCGTCGACCGACGTGGCAGCCAACTTCCCGGTTCCGGCCCAGATCGCCGATCTGAAAGGCCCGTGGACGGTCGATTTCGCCGACAAGGTACGCGGCCCGCAAGAACCGGTCGTATTCGAATCGCTGACCGACTGGTCGACCAACGCCGACGACAAGATCAAATATTACCCGGTACGGCCACCTATAAGACCAACTTCAAACTGGACAAAGCCCCGACCGACGAGAACATCCTGATCAACCTGAACGACTTCGTGGCCATGGCCCGCGTGAAGGTCAACGGACAGGATGCCGGCGGCGTATGGACGGCTCCGTATGAACTGGACATCACCGACTTTGTCAAAGAAGGCGACAACGAACTGGAAATCGAAGTGGTAAACACTTGGGTGAATCGCCTGATCGGCGACCAAAAACTGCCCGAAGCACAACGCACGACATGGACGCCGTGCAGCCCGTGGACAGCGGATTCCCCGCTGCAAAAGGCAGGTTTGATGGGCCCCGTCGTTATCGAGAGCGTTACCTACGAAAAATAGACGGAACACTGCCGGATAATCGTTTCCGGAATTAAAAACCGGGTCGGACTGAAGTCCGACCCGGTTTTTTAATGGAACACGCTCTACGAAACCGTTAGCGATTCTGCCCGGCACGCTCGTCGTAAACAAAATTGAACCGGCCGCCCGGAGCCGCATCGCCGTTCACGTAAAATCCATGATATTCCCCTCTTCCTGCATGTTGTCGCTCCATTTGAATTCGATGTTCAGCGACTTTCCGAACTCGCCAAGCAACGAACGCGGTATCCGAATCTCCATCCGGTTGCCGTCGACGGCATAATCCGCCTCCGCGGCGCGCTCCCAATTCCAGCCGTCGCCGCTATGGCGGGACAATACGGATTTGCCGTCCTGCGGCTTTTCGTAGTTCAGCACGAAATCGTACCCCTCCCATCCGGTCGCTTTGTCACGGTCGACGTCAATGAACAGCATCATCCAGTTGCGGTCGGTCGACGGGGTCAGCTTATCGGCGGTTTCGACGTAAAAATAAACGTACCTGCGATCGCGGGCCACTTTCGCGTCCACGATGTCGTTGCGCCCGGTCGTATTGGTATAAAACATGTTCGCATGACCTTTGTGATTCCGGTGCATCGTATTGCCCGGATAATGCCTGAAATCGGGCGATACGCCGTCCCAACCGTCGAAACGGCCGATCCGGAAGCTCCGGGGCTGCGACACCGCCTGCGACTCCGAAACGCCCTTGTAACGGCGGATATTGTCGACCAACTGGATGTAATAGGCATCGCCCTTATCGCCCCACGCCTTGACCGGTTCGATATCGCGGCTGCGTTCCCAGTCGAACTGATCGGGGAATGCAAACGGATAATAGGGGCGGGCGGGATGCCAGCCGATGTGCCTCCCGGCGATGAATTCGTTCCAGCCGGTAACGAAAATCAGGTCGGGATCGCACTGCAGCGCATAATCCCACTGCTCCTGGATATTCAATCCGTACAGGTAAGCATCCTCGCGGGTATCCTGCCCGCGCTGTTGGGTATAACTGCGCCCGTAAGTTCCCGGCGCATTGAAAGCACAGCAGTGGCCGCCGCTGGCGTCGTTCGCATTTTGCGCCACGCAGACCACCATCTCTTCGCAGCCGCCGTCCGGACGTTCGACGAACTTATGCTGCGGATAGGTTTCGAGCCAACCCCACTGGTCGGGACGCCCGGGGCCGTCCACGATGTCGGGTTGACCGGGCCGGAACGTGAAAAAATCGCGGATCGCCCGGTCTTCGGGCGAATCGGTCAGGTTGTCCGGATAAGCCATGATACAGGGTTTGCCGTGCAGGTAAAACCAAAGGTTTTCGGCCCGGCCCGGCTTGTAAATATCCTCATAAAGCTGGCGCAGCGAAACGAGCGACCAATCCACAGGTCCGAACGGCAGCATGAACGCGATCTTCGGCACATTCACGCCGTCCCCCTGCGCCTTCGTCCAGACGTCGATCAATACGTCGTACGAAGATTTCCAGGTAAGGGAAGCGTTCGTACAGTCGAAAAACACGACGTCCACACCGGCATCGGCCAGCATTTCGGCATGTTTGCGCAGCACCCACGGGTCGGTCGTCTTGTAATACCCCAGCAGCGGCTCGTCCCAGAAATAAGAATTTCCGCCGATATCCCAGGCGGGGTGGTCGTAATCGTCGATCGCCTCGGGATGTTCGCGGAGAATCTGCGTAATGTTGCCGATCCGCCGGTAGTCGGTAATCGGACTGGTGTGCCACGTCCAGTAAAACATCGCCACTTTGCGGTCGTCTCTGCGGGCGCGGGTCTGTTCCCGCCCGGGCAAAGCGCGGCCGAGACCGTCCGTCGCGGCCCACTGGTCGCTCTCGACCGCCTGTGCGGACGACCTTTCCGACCAAAAAACCAGAGCGGCCGCCACGATACTTATAAAAAATAATTTTCTCATCGTTCTCGAAAATAGCGGAGGGCGGCTATGGCCGCCCTCCCGATTTTACTTTTTTTAAATATCTCCGGACAGCGGAATTATTCGACCGGAATGTCCTTGTTCACGTTTTTGGAACCGACTTGGGCGTAATACAGGATGTAAGCCAGAGCGACGATAATCACCCAGAAACTGGCCAGGTAACCGAAACCGTCTGCAACGGCGCCCTGGATCAACGGCAGAACACCACCGCCGCATACCATCACCATGAAAATGCCGGACGCGGCGGCCGTATATTTACCCAGCCCCTCGACGGCCAGGTTGAAAATATTACCCCACATCACCGAGGTGCACAACCCGCAAAGGATCATCAACATGATACCGATCGGCACTTCAGCCAGACCGAACGAGATATCGGATTTGAACACCGGCATGTTGACCGTCGTCGACAGCGGCAGGAAGATCGCCAGCAGGATCAGCAGGATGCCCAGCGAAGAAACGAACGTCAGCATGGATTTGCTGGAAAATTTCGCACCCAGCGACGCGCCGGTCAAACGGCCGATCAGCATCAGGAACCAGTAGGTTCCGGCGATCGTCCCGGCGACCGTCGTATCGATAGCGAGACCGCCCTTATCGACGCTCTGCGTCATAAACAGGTTCGCAAAGTTGGCGATCCCTACTTCGACGCCCACGTAAAAGAAAATCGCCAGCGTTCCGAGAACGAAATGGCGGAACGAAAACGGACTGTGTTTCTCTTTTTTCTTTTTCGCGGTCACCAGATGCGGTTCCGGAATCTTCACGAACGAAAGTACGATAAACGCCAGCGCGAAAATTCCCATCGCCAGGAAAAGCGCCGGGTTGGCCTTGCTGATCGAGGCGCTGTATACGTCGCCCATCAGGTAGCCGACCAGCACCGGTACGATCGTAGCGCCGATCGAGTTGCACGAACCGCCGAACTGCACCAGCCTGGTTCCGCGATTACCTCCGCCCCCCGAGCGTATTGAGCATCGGGTTTACCACGGCGTTCAGCATACACATCGAAAAACCGGATACGAAAGCGCCGATCAGATAGACGGTAAAACTTTCGACCTGTCCGGACAGGAAAGAAATCCCTACGCCGACGAAACCGACGACAATGGCCGTAAGAGCCGTCTTCTTATAACCGATGCGTTGCAGCATGATACCCGCCGGAATACCCATGCAGGCGTAAGCGATGAAGTTGGCGAAGTTTCCCAACTGCGACATCCAGTTCGGTACCTGGAACTGTTCCTTCACGATAATGCCCATCGGGTTCTGAAGCCCCGTAACGAACGCGATCATGAAGAAGAGCGCGAACATCATCGCTATCGGCAATGCGTAACTCTTTTGTTTAGTTGATTCCATCCTTATCTATTTTAGGTTAATAATTGGCTCTGCGGATTAATTCGCATCCGTTTCGAAACGGAAGACGATTTTCTCGTTATAGATCTCCCCGGGACGCAATACGGTCGACGGAAAGCCGGGGCAGTTCGGACTGTTCGGATAGGCCTGGCACTCGATCGCCACGCCGGCGCGGCGCCCGTACGGATGGCCGCTGATACTTTGCGGACAGCCTTCCAGATAGTTTCCGGCATAGATATGGATCGACGGCTGGGTCGTCCGGATCCGCATCCGCCGTCCGCTCTGCGGGTCGTACAGCACGCCCGCTTCGGAAAGTTTTCCCTTTTCATACCCGTCGATCGCCCAGCTCTGGTCGTAACCGGAACCGAAACGCAGCGGTTCGTAATCGGCGTCGATCTCCGCGGACAGCGCTTTCGGTTCGCTGAAATCCATCGGCGTGCCTTTCACGTCGACCAACTCGCCGGTACAGACGCAGTCGGCGTCGTAGCGCAGGTATTTCGATCCGTTGATCTGAAGCAACTGATCCATCGCGCCCGGCCGATCCTCGCCTTTGAGGTTAAAATAGGAGTGATTCGTAAGGTTGATAATAGTAGGAGCGGTCGTCTTGGCGTAATAGGTAATCTCCAGCTCGCAATCGTCGCTCCAGTCGTAAACGACCTCGGCGTTCAGGTCGCCCGGATACCCCTGGTCGCCGTCGGGACTGAACAGCGAGAAAACGACCCGGTCGGTCTCCACGCGGCTCTCCCAAATTTTGTTCGCAAAGCCGTTGATGCCGCCGCCGTGCGTATGGTGCCGCCCTTCGGAGCAGTTCGCCGACAATCGGTATTCCACACCGTCCAACGTAAATTTCGCTCCCCGGATCCGGTTGGCGAACCGGCCGACCGTTTTCCCCATGCACGGCCCGTCGCCGAAATAACTTTTGAAATCGTCGTAACCGAGGGCCACGTTCGCGAGCCGGCCGTCCCGGTCGGGAACCTCCACCGATACGACCGTCGCGCCGATATTGGTCAACTTCACGGATGCGCCGCCCGCATTGGTCATCTTGTAAAGGACGATCGCTTCGCCTTCGGCGGTAAAACCCCAGATATTCTGTTCTATTTCCATCGTTTCGAGCGCTTTTGCGGGACTATGCCCAGAGTTTGTCGGGATAAACGCCGGCGGCGATCAACTTGCGGATCCGTTCGACGACGGCCGGGCGGTCTTCCTTATAGGTTACGCCGAACCACTGGGCCGCGCTGTGCAGCACCCGCAACTGAGCCTTGCCGTCGGCAACCAATTTATTGACCATCGTCGGAATGTAAAATTCGGATTTCGGATTCCCGATATTGTCTTTCAGGTAGGCGCTGAAAAAATCTTCGGAATATTTGAAATAATCGGGCGTAAAACCGAACATGTTCATCGATACCAGCGTATCCCCGGCCAGCGGGAACACATTGCCCTTTTCGTCCTCGTAAACGATCTTGTCTTCGCGGCGCTCGATCTTCGTCCGCTCGACCATCGAGGTCAGGTTGCCGTTGCTATCGACGCTGCAGATGCCGCGCGATACGGACCCATAATCGGACAGCGTGTTTTTCAATTCGTAACCGACCATGCAGTAATGGTTGCGCTGCGCGGCCACGCTGCGTAGGTAATCCGCGATGGTCTTATAAGCTTCCGCCCCGTAAAAGTCGTCGGCGTTGATCACGGCGAAAGGCTCCTCGCGGATCGTATCGGCGGCCATCATCACCGCATGGTTCGTCCCCACGGCTTTACGCGGTCGGCGGGCACCGTAAACCCGGCCGGCAATTTATCCAGTTCCTGAAAAACGAAATCGATCTCGATCTACCCCCGAAACGTTCCGGCGTGAACATCTCCCGGAACTCCTTTTCGAACAGGTGACGGATCACGAAAACCACGCGGCCGAATCCGGCGCGGATGGCATCGTAGATCGAATAGTCGATAATGGCCTCTCCGCCCGGCCCCACGCCGTCCATCTGTTTCAACGAACCGTACCGGGATCCCATTCCCGCAGCCAATACCAAAAGTGTAGGTTTTACCATGTTTTTGTCGTCTTTTTAAATCTTCGTTTCGGCCGCGGACGCATCGTCCCGCATCGGAAATACCGCCGCCCCGGATCAGAAAACAGGACGGAAAGCGGGTATCCGCGTCCAAACGCTACGCAAATTTACACTTTATAACTTATTTTCAAAATCGATTCCTCCGAAAAAACCGTCTGTCAAATAATCTTTGACATATTTTCCCCGTTCTGTCATTACCCGAGGGAAATTATTATCTTTGTAGGTCGAATTATGCATAAAAGTTCTATGAACTTCAAAACGAGCGTTTCATACTTCATACGGAACCTGCGCGAGAAGCACCGTCTCAGCATCCGGAATCAGCATAACGATTCGGAGGTTTGGTATATGTATATCAGCCCGTTGAACCTGCTGGCCGGCTTTCTGGCGCTGGTGCTGATCCTGTTTATCGTCATCACGATCACCGTGGCCTACACGCCGGTGCTGGACCTGATTCCCGGTTATCCGGGCAACAAGTCGCGGACGATGCTGATCGAAAACATCATCCGGCTCGACTCGTTGGAACAAGAAGTGCGCAACATGCAGATATACAGCGATAACATTGCGCTCATCATGGCGGGCAAAAATCCCGTCACACGAAATAACGTGCAAAGTTCCGACTCACTGTCGAAAAAAAACGCGGACGCGGCGGCGACCATCGTCGAGGACTCGCTGCTGCGCAGGCAGATGGAGACCCCGGGCGGCATTTATAGTCTGAACGATCCGGACGCGGCGCGCAAGAACCTGCGCAGCGCGATGGAACTCTATACGCCGGTCAAAGGCGTCGTCACCGAAAAATTCAGCCCGATCGACAACCGGTACGGAACGACGCTCGCCACCGCAGGCAACCAGCAGGTGATGGCGGTGATGGACGGAACGGTCGTCTCGTCGTCGTGGACGCCCGAAGACGGCTTCGTGCTGTTCATCCAGCACGGAGGCAATATGCTATCGGTTTACCGGCATAACACCAGCGTACTGAAAAAGGCGGGGGAACGCGTATCGAGCGGCGAGATCGTCGGTTACACCGGCGGCGAAAAATCCGCAGGCGGCGGACAGAACCTGTTCGAGTTCGAACTGTGGCATAACGGAACGCCGATCGATCCGGAAGGATACATCGTTTTTTAAACTATTTTAAATGAAGACGACGGAAAACCCGACACGGTTTTCCCTTTAACGGAAATGACACAAAGCAAACAGCGATTAGCCGTTCTCGGCTCGACCGGTTCGATCGGAACCCAGACGCTCGATATCGTCAGGCGATACGGCGACCGGTTCGAAATAACGACGCTGTCGGCCCACAGCAACTGGAAAAAGTTGGTCGAACAGGCCGTCGAATTCACCCCCGACAACGTGGTGATCGCCGACAAAACTCATTATACCGCCGTGCGAGACGCGTTGGCGGACCATCCGGTCAAAGTATACGCGGGCAGCGATGCGCTCGAACAGGTCGTCTGCTCGGAACAGGTCGACACGGTCGTCATGGCCCTGGTCGGTTACAGCGGGCTGTTCCCGACGGTCAGCGCGCTGAAACACGGCAAAAAAGTCGCGCTGGCCAACAAGGAGTGCCTGGTCGTGGCCGGAGAGATCGTCACCAGGCTGTCCGCCGAACACCGGGCTCCGATCATTCCGGTCGACTCGGAACATTCGGCCATTTTCCAATGCCTGACCGGCGAACATTCGGCGGTCGAAAAGGTGATCCTGACCGCATCCGGCGGCCCGTTCCTGCACCGCCCGGCCGAAGAACTCGAACGGGTCAGCGTCGAAGAGGCGTTGAACCACCCGAGCTGGTGCATGGGCGCGAAAGTCACGATCGACTCCGCCTCGCTGATGAACAAGGGTTTCGAGGTGATCGAAGCGCGCTGGCTGTTCGGACTGCGGCCCGAACAGATCGACGTGGTCATCCACCCGCGCTCGGTAATCCACTCGATGGTACAGTTCGGCGACGGAGCCGTCAAGGCGCAAATCGGCACGCCGGACATGCACCTTCCGATCCAGTACGCGCTGACCTTTCCGCAGCGGTTGCCGCTGCAAGGCCCGCGGATCGACTTCTGTAAGTTGGGATGCCTCGAATTTTTCGAACCCGACCCGATGCGCTTCCCGAATCTCGCGCTGGCGTTCGAATGCCTGCGGCGCGGCGGCAATGCCGGAGCCGTGCTGAACGCAGCGAACGAAGTGGCCGTAGCGGCATTCCTCGACCGGAAAATCCGCTTCACCGACATCGCCCGGATCAACGAAGAGACGCTCGGCCGGACGACGCTGCGCGAATGCGTTTCGCTGGAAGAGTACCGCCGCACCGATCGCGAAGCGCGGCAAACCGCCCTATCGATATTATAAATTCAAAATACTCACGTTAGTACGATAAAACATGGACATTCTGATTAAAATTCTGCAATTCATACTCAGTTTCTCGCTGCTGGTCATCATCCACGAATTCGGGCACTTCCTGTTCGCGCGGCTGTTCAAGACGCGCGTCGAAAAATTCTACCTGTTTTTCAACCCGTGGTTCTCGCTTTTCAAGTTCAAAAAGGGGGGCACCGAATACGGTATCGGCTGGATTCCGTTCGGCGGCTACGTGAAAATCGCCGGGATGATCGACGAGTCGATGGACACCGACCAGATGAAACAACCCGTCCAACCGTACGAGTTCCGGGCGAAACCGGCCTGGCAGCGATTGCTGATCATGGTCGGCGGCGTGCTGATGAATATCCTGCTCGCCGTATTCATCTACATCGGGATGAGCTATACGTGGGGAAAGACCTACCTCGACAACAAGGACGTCAAATACGGCTACGTCTACAACGATCTGGCCCGGGAAATGGGTTTCCGCAACGGCGATAAGATCGTCGACATCGACGGCGAAGCGGTCGAAGATGCCGGAGCGATCTGGCAGACGATCGTGATCGACCAGGCGAAAACCGTCACGGTCGACCGCGACGGACAGCGCGTCCGGATCGACATTCCGGAAGAAGCGATCGCCCAGTTGCTCAAATCGCCCGATTTCGCGACGGTACGGATCCCGTTCGTGGTCGGAGAGACGGTCGCCGGCGATCCCGCTGCCCAGGCCGGACTGCTCGCCGGGGACACGCTGGTGTCGTTCAACGGCGAATCGATGCGCTACTTCGACCAGTACCGCCAGGCTTTCGAGACGTACGCATCCGACACGGTCACGCTGGGCGTGATGCGCGATTCGGCGGGAATCACGCGGCTGATTACCCTTCCGGTCAAAGTTTCCGAAAAAGGGACGATCGGCGTCTATCCGGTATCCCCGGCCAGCCTGCTCGCGCTGAGCACGCACCGGTACAATTTCTGGCAGGCGATCCCGGCCGGTATCCAGCGGACAGGCAGCGAGATCAGCAGCTACGCCAAGCAAATCAAACTGATGTTCACACCGAAGACCGAAGCCTACAAATCGCTGGGAGGCGTGATCGCCATCGGCAACATCTTTCCGAACTACTGGAGCTGGGAACAGTTCTGGCGCATTACGGCGTTCCTGTCGGTCGTGCTGGCGGTTATGAACATCCTGCCGATCCCGGCGCTGGACGGCGGACACGTATTGTTCCTACTGGTCGAAGTAATCACCGGGCGACGACCGAGCGATAAATTCCTCGAACGGGCGCAACTCTTCGGCATCATCATCCTGTTCGCGCTGCTGATCTACGCGAACGGCAACGACATTTACCGCTTCTTCATCAAATAAACCGTTCCGACCCGCGATGGCCAAATTAAAAAAAAGCGTTTTTCTGCCGCAGTTGCGGGTACGAGTCGGCCAAATGGGTCGGCAAATGCCCGGCGTGCGGCGAGTGGAATACGCTGGTCGAAGAGGTCGTCGGCAAGGAATCGGCGCGTACGACCTCGTTCGCACCGGCGCGCGGCAGCAACCGCCCCGTGCCGGTGCACGAGATCGAACGGCAGGCTTTCACGCGCACCGACCTGGCCAACGGCGAGGTGAATCGCGTGCTGGGCGGCGGCCTGGTGCAGGGCTCGATCATCCTGCTGGGCGGCGAACCGGGCATCGGCAAATCGACGCTGAGCCTGCAACTCGCGCTGAAAGCCGCCGGGCTGAAAACGCTGTACGTATCGGGCGAGGAGTCCCCGCACCAGATCAAGATGCGGGCCGAACGGATCGGTATCGTGAACGAAGCGTGTTACATTTACAGCGAGACGAACCTCGAAAACATCATCACCCAGATCACGCAGCACGGCCCCGACCTGGTCGTGATCGATTCGATCCAGACGATTTACACCGAAACGATCGACTCGTCGCCGGGCAGCGTGTCACAGATCCGCGAATCGGCCGCCTTGCTGCAAAAATATGCCAAGCAGACCGGCACGTCGATCATCGTAATCGGACACATCACCAAGGACGGCATCATCGCCGGCCCGAAAATCCTGGAACACATCGTCGACGTGGTGCTGCAATTCGAAGGCGACAACAACAACATCTACCGCATCCTGCGCAGCATCAAGAACCGGTTCGGAGCGACATTCGAGATCGGCGTATTCGAAATGCGCGGCGAAGGGCTGATCGAGGTCGACAATCCGTCCGAAATCCTGTTGTCGCACTACGACGAACCGCTGAGCGGCATCGCCGTCGGCGCGGCCGTCGACGGGGCCCGGTCATACCTGATCGAGACCCAGGCGCTGGTCAGCACGGCCGCCTACGGCACGCCGCAGCGCTCGGCGACCGGGTTCGACTCGCGGCGGCTGAACATGCTGCTGGCCGTACTCGAAAAACGGGTCGGCCTGAAAATGTACCAGAAAGACGTCTTTTTAAATTTTGCGGGAGGGTTCAAGATCAGCGACACGGGGCTCGACATGAGCGTCATCGCGGCCATCCTGTCGTCGTATTTCGACCGGCCGGTAGACCGGGAAACCTGTTTCGCCGGAGAGATCGGCCTGTCCGGAGAAGTACGTCCCGCTCCCCGCAGCGAACAACGCATCGGCGAAGCGGCCCGGCTCGGCTTCCGACGGATCGTCGTATCGGGCTACCTGCGCAAAAGCCTTCCGAAGCCGCCAAAAGGCATCGAAGTCGTCTATATCAACAAACTGGAAGAGCTGGGACGCATCGTCTTCGGCGTTTCCGGGCCGGTCGAGTAATCCCTTTTATTGCTTACTAAAATCGCTCCGGGAAGTCCGTCCGTTCCGTTTACGGAACCGGATCGTAACCGCTTCCTCCCCACGGATGGCAACGCAGAATTCGCCTCAGGCCCAGATAGCTCCCCTTGAACAGGCCGTGCTTTCGCAGGGCTTCGGCGCAGTACTCCGAGCAGGTGGGCGTGAAACGGCAGGAAGGGGGCGTAAAAGGAGAGATGCAATGACGATATATCCAGATCAACCCCAGCAAAGGGGCTAAAATAAGCCCCTTAAATCCTTTCGGAAAGGTTCCGGATGATCTTCTGCACGGCATTTTCGATCGACGTATAATCGGCTATCTCTTTGGAAACATACAACAGGCCCAGGTTGAACCGTCCGCCTCCCGAGATCTCCCGCAGGGGATTCCGGTTCAGGCGGTAAGCCTCCCGTATCCGGCGTTTCAACAGGTTGCGCACGTTGGCCCGTTTGTGATTGCGCTTCGAAACGGAAACCAGCACCGACAGCCCGCCTTCGTCCGTCGCGTCGCCGGCATCGTCCTCCCCGGTGAGGAATACGTAACGGATCGGGTAGACGACACCGCTTTCGCCCTTTTCGAACAGGCGGGCGATCTGCTTGCGCGACCGAAGCCGCTCCGCACGGGGAAACGTATGATCCGAACTCTCCATCATCCCCGCCGGGCTATTTCCCGGCGCTTTTGGTTGCGGTCCCTGCCGTTTTTACCGAGGCTTTTTTCAGCGCGGACGGCGCTTGTTCGCCGGAAGCTGCTCCCGGCCTGGCGGCCGTGCGCACCCGTCTGCCTTTGGCGTATTTCGAACTTTCGATGAAAGTCAGGTCGGGCGACCGCTCCTCAAGCGTCACCGGCGGAACCTCCTCTCCGGCATTGATTTTCCGGATATAAATATCGAGCGCCTTGGTCATCGACGGAACTTCGGGCGTAGGCGCCATCACATGGACGGTCAGTCCTTCGGTCAGCGCGGCCTTGGCCGTCCCGTGGCCGAACGTCGCGATTTTCGGAGCGTTCTCCCCGAGTGTAAATTTTCCGGTCAGCGAGGCGATCTCGGACGGACTGTAAAAGACCAACAGATCGTACTTGCGGACATCGACCGCATCCAGGTCGGCGCTCACCGTACGGGCCAGGATCACCTTGCCGAACTGAAGTTTCATCTTCTCCATCGCCAGCGGCATCTCGGGCTTGTGCGGCTCGGAAAGCGTCAGCAGGAATTTCTCGTCCTTGTGCTTGGCGATCAGTTCGACCAGCGAAGAGAAAGTCCCTTCGGCAAAGAAGATTTTCCGCTTGCGGTAAACGATATATTTTTGCAAGTACAGGGCGATCGCCTCCGTATTGCAGAAATATTTCATGGTTTCGGGAATCGTAACGCGGGCTTCCTCGCAAATCCGAAAGAAATTATCGATCGTAACGCGGCTCGTGAAAATAACAGCCGTATGCGCCAGGATATCCACCCGCTGGCTGCGGAACTCTTTCAGGGAGACCCCCTCCAACTTAATGAACGGATGGAATTCCACATTCACGCGGTGCTTGAGCACGATCTCATGAAAGGGAGATTTCTCGGCGATGACCGGAGCCGGTTGCGAGACTAAAACATTTTTAATTTTCAAAACAATAACTTGTTTATAGTTAGCTTCTTCTGATAACTCCGCCGTGAGACGGAACTGCTCCTCCTCCTCGGAAAAACACTCAGCAATTTCTGGCTACAACAAGCACGAAAAAGCTTATCGGAAACAATTCGACGGCACAAAGGTACAAAATCCATTGCAGAATTGAAACATCCCGCGCCACAAAGAAACGATAACTTTTCGCCAAATACAGCAGGTAGAGCGCAGCGGCGAAAACGGCGGTACCGTGCAGTAGCCGGTCGATTCCGGGGCCTTCGGTGAGCGCTACGACCAAAAAAGAGGAGTCAGCAGGATATATATAAACGACGAAAAAATACGGATCGTGAACCGGGTTTCTCAAAAAGATCGTTCCGGATCACTCCGCCGATGATCCGCGTCACGATCTTGCGGTAAACCGCAACGGCGGCGGCGGCAAGCAGCACGGCCAGGCAGGCCAGGTCGGTCGC
>VOFH01000199.1_pt1:0-72500 | contig 162001 bp, 180 predicted proteins | sample 5384091 | NCBI WGS metagenome assembly VOFH01 (sample SAMN12384727, study PRJNA508395) | human gut metagenome | isolation source: healthy gut G | host: Homo sapiens
AGGAATTCATATGGGAACACTTCGGCATTATGGGAGATTCTGATTATATGAACAAAACATTAAAGAAGATTAACGATTACGCTAAATCCGGTTATGTATTAGGCAGGAACTTTATTGCCACCTTCGAATCTTCTTCTATTCCTCTCAATTCCAATACCGTTGATATTAATATTAATGAATATCTTTTATAGTCAATGAAGCTTTAATGGTGCAATTCTTTCACACAACACCTACTCAATTAACCAAAGTTGTTAATTGAGTAGATGTTTTTCGCTCCCCCAAAAATCAACTAGCAACTTGAAAAGCACACTAATCTTAGTAATATATGCTATATAGTAGGTCTTTTTCCCACCATCTCATCTCCCAGCTAATAAATTCCAACGATTTTCTATAAAAAAGACCTACCAACATCCTTATAAAAAGCATGTTAGTAGGTCTTCTCCAATATCTAATTCAAATCTCACCAGAAATATGCCTACTCAACTCTTGAAAACAACATAATTAGTAGGTCTTCTCTATTAATGTTCATTCGGATGATAAGTATCAACCACCTTCTTCAGTGATTCTCTTATATTACCAGTTTCTGAATAAGCTTCTTCCTTAAGCTTCTCAAGGTTATCAAAGAAATTCTCTTTATCAAACTCAATTGGTTTTCCAATGTGGATAAGCTTGTTATCTGTCTCCTGAAGACCTTCTTCATTCATGAGAAGCTCTTCGTAGAGCTTTTCGCCAGGACGGAGTCCTGTGTATTTAATTTCCATGTTGACGCCAAGTGTGTAACCTGACAGTCTGATAAGGTTCTTTGCAAGATCGTCAATCTTTACGGGCTCACCCATATCAAGAATAAATATCTCTCCACCTTTGGCATATGCACCTGCCTGAAGAACAAGTGAAACCGCCTCGGGTATAGTCATGAAATATCTTATAATATTAGGATCTGTAACCGTAACCGGTCCACCAGCCTCAATCTGTCTCTTAAAAAGAGGAATGACTGAACCGTTACTTCCAAGTACATTACCGAATCTTACAGCAACGAAATCTGTCTTGGATATCTCGTTATACGTCTGAACAATCATCTCACAGATACGCTTTGTTGCTCCCATTACATTAGTTGGATTAACAGCCTTATCCGTACTTATCATAACAAACTTCTTAACCCCATACTTATCAGCCATCCTTGCAACATTCCATGTACCGACAACATTATTCTTAACAGCCTCATCAGGACTGACTTCCATCAGCGGAACATGCTTATGTGCCGCTGCATGATATACAATATCTGGCTTATACTGTGCAAATACGCTTTCAAGTCTTGAAACATTTCTTATCGAACCAATAAGAGTAACAACATTGGCATCAGGATAATTAATCTTTAATTCCTGCTGAATATCATAGGCATTATTCTCATATATATCAAATATAATGAGCTGCTTAGGCTTGTGACTTACAAGCTGGCGGCACAGCTCTGAACCAATAGAACCGCCACCACCTGTTACCATAATGACCTTATCCTTAACATAACCCATGATAGATTCAATATCTACTTCAATCGGGTCTCTTCCAAGAAGGTCAAGCACATCAACATTACGGATAGAGTTAACATTAATCTCTCCATCTACCATCTGATATACACCTGGCAGAATCTTAAGAGTACAATCAGTCTCTTTACAAATGTTTAATATATCCCTTTTAACTTCATTAGATGCTGATGGAATTGCAAATATAATCTCATCAATATCATAAAGCTTTGCTGCTTCCTTAATCTTGTCCCTTGTTCCTATAACCTTGACGCCTCGTATGTATTTACCAACCTTGCGGCGGTCATCATCAATAATACATGCAATATTAGAGTTGGCAAGATAGCTCGAATTCTGTATTTCTCTCATAATGACATTAGTTGCCTCTCCGGCACCAATAATCATTACATTGTTGGAAGTCTTAATATTTCTGTATTTGTTAAGCACAGTTCTTATCATTCTGTACATAAAACGACTTGCACATATTGCAATAATAAGGTATATTGCCGCATTAAAATAGCAGCTTCTAGGAAGCATATTACCCACCATCTTATTACTTAAGAAATGTACCACTTCTACAGTAATACATGCTTCAGCAATCCTGTACACCTCAGCTATACTCGCATACTGCCACAGACTGTGATATAATCTGAACACCCAGAATATAAGCAGCGATATTATTGTATAGAACAGCATATTGTCTACATAATTGTTAATATATTGAGGTTCAATAGATACAATACCTACATCAAATCTCATAATAAGCGACAGATATACGCATGCATTCAATAAAAATGTATCTGTTAAAAACAAGAAAAATCTTCTTACCAGAAGCTGTATTCTGTCCTTTTTAGTCTCACCCATCATCAGTTCCTCGTTTCTTTAGCAGGCTTTTTAGCTGCTAACCCACATACTGTACCAATTCCATAAGAAATATGCAACAGAAAAAACAAAAATGGCAATGCAAAACATGTTTTATTGCGCTCCTTCTTTGCTCCTATTACTGCAACAATCGACATAACTACTGCCAACAGCCAGTATGCTCCCCACATAAGTCCTGTAAGTCCATATACAATACGCGAAAAAATCGACTTCACAGCAAGCAGCTTACATGACACACTTGCAACTGTTGTAACAATAATAGCCATGACAAAAGCCCATGGAACAAAATGATATATAGAAAGGCATCCTGGACATACCTTGCTTGTCTTTCCAATCCAGTATCCATTAGCATATTTCTGCTTAAGCATCTTAGGAAGTGAACTTCTTGTATGCTGGTACGATATTATATCCGGACAGAATCTTAATTTAAACCCTGCTTTTCTCATACGGTAATGAATTTCATTATCCTCAGTTCTTGCAAGAGCCTCATTATAATGTCCGATTTTTTCAAAACTTCCCTTCTATATGCAGCATGGAACAACGATTTCATATATATCTTTTCTTCCGTTCCATTCCCACCATTACGGTAAGGTGCTATGCTTGAGCCGAACATCGAACTCTCAGCAAGAAGCAGCGTATCCTTCCAAGGTGTCTCTTCATCAACTATATTAGGTCGGACACCACCAACAACCATCTCGCCTTCTTCTAAAACCTTAACATTCTTGCTAACAAAATCTTCCGGAATATGTGCATGTGCATCAACTCTTATAACAGCTTCCCTGTATAATTATCAAGCAGCACATTCCATCCACACGGAAGCGTCTTCTTAGGATTGTCAAGCACGATTATCTGTCTTGCTCCCATCTTATTCTCATCAGCAAACTTCTGCATAACAGCCTTTGTTCCATCCGTGGATGCAGAATCAACAAGCACAACCTCCATAAGACTATGATCATAATCCTGCCTGCTTATGTCATCAAGAATATTCTTTATCGTATTCTCCTCGTTATATGCAATAACAGCAATTGTAATAAACATACTCTACCTACTTTTTAACAGTCATTCTTTCACTTCCAACTACTGATGTAAATGTATCCCACAATACAGCCGCATCAGCTTTCACGCCAAAATGTTTCATACTTTCAAGGTTATAACGCATTTTTGCCGGTAATACTTCATTCAGATATATATTATCTGTACTTTTTTCATCAACAGCCTCACCAAGAAGCTTGTCCTCATCCTTATAAGCAATACTTGTCCTTGATGTAAGTCCGGCAGGAAGAAGAAGTGTCGCATACATCTCCTTGGTGTACTTCTTAACATACTTAGGAACTTCCGGTCTTGTTCCGACAAGAGTCATATCCCCTGCAAGTATATTAAAAAGCTGAGGAAACTCGTCCATTCTGTACTTTCGTAAAAATGCTCCAACCTTAGTGATTCTTGAATCATTATCTACAGTCACTGCTGCCCCTAGCTTACTTGCATTGTCAACCATAGTCCTGAACTTGTATATACGAAAAATTCTTCCATACTGTGTTACTCTCGCCTGCCTGAAAAAAACAGGTCCCGGTGAATCAAGTCTGATTGCAAGTGCAATTATTCCCATTGGAATAATTAAAACTGCCAGCATAATACCAGCAACAATAACATCAAGCACTCTTTTCATCTCTAACCACATTCTGTGTTTCATAAGTATATTATAGTATTTTCTTACTTCCTTAGTTCTCATTTCATCAGGAAGAAGCTGCCATGGTCTTAACTCCATCGTAATCAATCCCCTTTTTGTTGTTGTATAACTAATGTCCGATTATTTCATTCTGTTAAACTGCTCTATTACATATTCTACCTGTTCATCAGTAAGACATGTATGAAGCGGCAGTGTAATCTCATTACGATACATATTATATGAATGTGGAAAATCCTTAATATCAAATCCCATGTTCTTATATGCCGTATGCATTGGAAGCGGCTTAAAATGTACATTAGTTGCAACACCTGCCTCAGCAAGTCTTGTAATCAGTTCATTACGCTCCTTAACATCCTTTCCAAGAAGCCTTACAAGATACAGATGACCACTTGAAGTATATTCATCTGTAAAATGCTTCATAATATCCACATCATCGGCTGCAATCCCTTGTGTATATCTCTCAATTATATCTCTTCTTCTCTTAAGAAGTCCCGGATATCTCTTAAGCTGTACAAGCCCAATAGAAGCCATAATATCAGTCATGTTACATTTGTAATAAGTTCCTTTGATATCATATTCCCATGCACCAAGCTTAGTCTTTGCAAGCGCATCCTTAGACTGTCCGTGAAGTGAGTAAAGCATTATCTGCTTATATATATCCTCATCATCAACTCCCGGAATACTTCTCCATGTAAGAGCTCCGCCTTCTGCTGTTGTAAGGTTCTTGACTGCATGAAATGAAAAGCTTGTAAAGTCAGCCTTCATTCCACTCATAACACCACCCTCACTTGCTCCGAAACCATGTGCAGAATCAGCAACAATTGCAACTCTGCCAAGTGCCTCCTGAAGGGGTGTTGAAGCCTTAAATATATTCTTTTTACTCTCGACAATCTTTCTTATCCTGTCATAGTCAACCATAACACCACCTATATCTACAGGTATTACAGCCTTGGTACTCTCATTAATTGCAGCTTCAAGCGCGTCATAATCAAGGTGATATGTGTCCTTTTCAACATCAATAAGAACAAGCTTTGCATTAACATGCGCAACGACACTTGCAGATGCTGTATAAGTGTATGCAGGAACAATAACCTCATCGCCCTCACCGATTCCTAACAGACGGAGTGCTGTCTCTAAACATGCTGTAGCTGAATTGAGACATGCCGCCCTGTTACAGCCTGTAAACTGAGCAATATTTCTTTCAAACTCTTTCGTTCTTGGACCTGTTGTAATCCATCCTGACCTTAAAGCCTCAGAAACTGCCTGAATCTCTTCCTCGGTTATATCTGGTGGTGAAAATAAAATATTCATAACTCTTATCTCCTTTTCGTACTCTGCTTTGTAGATGACTTTGTTGTTGCAGGAGTGACTGTTGGAACCTGTACCTGTGTTGTAGTCTCTGGGTACCTCCACTTATCATTTCTGGAAATGCATATGTCAGGTCTCCTGCTGTATTAGCAATTGATATTGTATAACTAACTGTATTATATCCATTCTGCGAAAGTGTAATCGTCTTCTTTCCAGATGATTTATCAAATGAACACGGAACAGTTCCTATGTATTCACTATTAACATAAAGTACCGCTCCCTTAGGTGCTGTTATTGATACCTTATATCCACTTGTATTATCAGCCGCTGTACTTGTTGATGTACCGGATGAAGTCATATCGATAACCTTCGTAACATAGGCTGAATTAACATTTATAATCTCAGAATATTCCTGATAGTGGTTGGCTACCAGCTTAACCCTGTGAGTTCCATAAGAAAGTGACACTGGGTAGAATAATCAACCTCAACACCATCAATGCTCATAACCGCACCCTTCGGAGTAACTGAAAAATTAACAGCCCCCATCTTAACCGGATCACTTTGTACTTCAGAAAAATCAACTGATGTAGTCTCATCTTTAACTATAGTCACTGTCTTACTTGCTGACAGGTTACCATTACGTACATTAACCGTATATGTTCCAACAGGTGCAGTCACCAGCATATCCTTTGTAATACCCAGTAATTGTTTATTACCTATGCTTACATAACCACCAACAAGTGCATCTACGCCTGTAAGTTTAAGATATCCGTGTCCTGCAGTTACATTCACCGAATATACTTTCTCTCCAACGCCCCTGATAACCAGCTTATCCTGGTCAACGAGCTGTGCAATACTTATACGTTCTTCTCCTGAAAGCACAACTGTGTAACTTTCATATATCATATTGGAAGCCCCAATGCTTAACTTCCTTGAATTCTCATCTACGGTTATTCCTGAAACATCATATCTTACCCAGGCATCACTGTTTCCGTGTATCTTCACCGCCTTGCCCTTCTTATCGACATATACATCATATATTCCACCCATATCCATGGTAGAAGCTGCTTTTATCTTTCCGTAAGCATCCTGAATATCTGTACTGCCTGTATAAGGGACTTCATATTCTGTTCCTGTCTTTATATCTACAAACCGCATTCTGCCCGTGTCAGCATCTCTCAATGTAAGAACTCCTGTAAGTGTAGGATTCTCTCCATCACCCTTAATCTCCTTTGCGGCACCTGGTGCGGGGGTAATACTGCTTCCTGGTATCACCGCCCTGTCATTATTTCTGGAAAATGTGCATGCTGTCTGACTTACAATTAACACCATAAGCATACACACTGCAATTATTCTTTTCATAAGCATTCCTCGCAAATACTTTTACCCTTGTATCATCAGATTTTATCACATACCACACATTTTATCAATTAATTCTCTTCTGCGCATATTCTGTTCAATAACAATCTTTAATTTATCTATATTCTTAGCAGGAACCCACGCCTTTCCTGCGTTATAGTACTGATTTATGATCTTCCAGAATTTTTCTGGAAAGCTCAATAATGTCACAAGCATGTCAATATCATCATCTTCAAGCGGCTTTAATCTGTCATATTCATCAACCAGTCTGTATGCCACATTAATATTCCAGTCATGCTTTTCCATAACCTTTCTTAAAAACTGGTAAAGATCTGCAACCTGACAGTCATTATGACATTTTTCAAAATTAGTCACTGCATTGCCGCCATTACCAACATCAAGAAACACATTATGATAATTATAGCTTCCATGCACAAGCTCATTAGTCTGTTCCATCCTGTCAAAGCGCTCATCAAAACGTTTTGAATTATTCCTGCTCGCTTCATCCGCTTCCCTGAAAAATGTATCAACCGCACCAAGCGCAATCTGTTCAAATTCATTTTTCTTTTTTCTTGCCACGCATATAATTAGCTGCCTTTTTAATTTCTTTTGTATGTCTTTCCATATTGGTGCGTAACCCTGCTCCCCTGTCAAAATGTACAGCATTATGTACGATGCTTTCACTGGCCTTTAATTCTGACTCGGGCTGCTCATCTGCGGTCTCAGCAAGCGCCATACATTCCCATTGCTTTGTAATATTTGTATTTACATTATTCCTTAAATATCTTACACCATTAGATGAAACAACATTTAGACAAATATGAAGTCTTGCCAGAGTCCTTACCGCCTCCATCACGTCATTCACAGACTTGACATCACATTCCCTGCCTCCAAACCAGTTCTTCATTACATATCTGTGCCCATCATCTCCAACAGTAAAAAAGCTCTCCATCCTGATTTCTCACATATGTATCCACATTTTCAAAGCCTGCATCACTAACTGCTTTTGTCACTGCCTCATCTCTCAGATAAAACCCATCATTTCTTGAACACTCGAGAAAAAGTCTGCATCCTCTGTCTGTAAAAAGAATTACTCCTCCACGACCTTTTACCATTTTATTAACCTGAATATCATAAAATCTAATACATTCCAATGATTTATCGTTCATATAATCCCCCATTTCCGCACTTAATACAGACGCCCTTTGCTCATACGCCTGCGTCTGCCTTATCTTATGACATTTATGGCTGCTATATTCCTTGGATTTAATGATACGACGAATTAAGAAAATCATAATCTTGATGAAAATGTAATTTTTTCTTATAATAGATAGATGTGAGCTTTTTTTTCACATTTATAATAAATATTATTATAGGGGAAATCATGCCTGAAAACTTTCATATTGACATGCCGGAAGCTGTCAGGAACATTATACATACAATTGAAGAACACGGCTTCAAAGCATATGCCGTTGGCGGATGCATAAGAGACAGTATCCTTGGACGAAACCCAGATGACTGGGATATAACCACTTCTGCTGTTCCATCACAGATAAAAACTTTCTTTAAAAGAACTGTTGATACTGGAATCGCCCACGGAACCGTCACTATAATGATAGATAAAACCGGATACGAAGTTACAACCTACAGAATTGATGGCGAATACGAGGATGGCAGACACCCGAAGTCTGTAGAATTTTCAGACAGGCTTGTTGATGACCTGTGCCGCCGTGATTTTACGATAAATGCCATGGCATACAACGACACTGATGGATTTGTTGATGAATTTAAGGGTCTTGATGATTTGGATACAAAAATAATACGCTGCGTTGGTGAACCAGAATTAAGATTTACAGAGGACGCTCTGCGAATGATGCGTGCCATAAGATTTTCTGCACAGCTTGGCTTTACCATTGATGAAGCAACATGGAATGCAATTAAAAAGCTTTCCCCTTCAATCAGCAAAATAAGCATGGAGCGTGTGCATGTAGAGCTTGGCAAAACGCTTATGTCTGCACATCCCGATTATGTTGCGCAATATTCAGAAGCAGGACTTTTTGCCCCAATACTCCCGGTAATTGACAATGCTCTAAAGAGCCGCTACAAGCGCAAAATACTTGCAACATTACAACACACACCTGATAATATATACTTACGCTACGCTGCACTTTTCATAACTTCTACACCTGATGAAGCAGCTAAGACTCTCCGTGCACTTAAGCTGGATAACAAGACAGTTAACACAGTATCAAAGCTTGTTGAATTATCAAAGATGGATATAGAAGAAACTGAGCCGGCTGTTCGTACTGCCCTTAATAAGTATGGCAGAGATTTCCTGCCTCTGTGGCATGAGCTTATGATGGCTGTAATCCAGGCATCTGAAGACATCACAGGAATAAGTAATCCGGCGAAGGTAAAGCATCTTCTCACATTAAAGCGTCTTGTAACAGATATTCTTGCACGAGGTGACTGCTTTACAATAAAAGCCCTCGACATATCAGGAAATGACCTTATTGAATATGGCCTTCAGGGACACGAAATCGGTGAAACACTGAAATCCCTGCTTGATATCGTTATAGAGAACCCTAAGCTCAATGATAAAGCTACTCTTATTGCAATGATTGAACATATCAAATAATATAATCATAAAATAACCCTCACCGGCTGCCTTCTATTCTGGATACATATCAATTACATCGGCTTTGGTGAGGGATTCTTTTAATTAATTGCGAGTTTATTTTTAATTATATCAATGTTGTAATCAGGTGCAGCCGCAATCACTACATCATATATCGGCTTGATATCTGCCACTTCTTCCTCAAGTTCTGAGGCTATTGTCTCCAGAGTTTTTGATTTCTTTACCTTTTTATAATCTGATTAATCATCATAGATTGTTCGCCCTCCGCAAATGCTTTTTCAGAAGCCTCCTTAGCAGCTTTCTCTACTATTTCCTGCGCCATTCCCTGTGCAACTTCCTGCGCATACTCCTCAGCCAACACTCTTCTGACTTCTTCCTCATCATAATCATATATACTCACTTCGACGACCTCCTCCCTGTGCTGTTCGAAGAAATCGACAAGTATATCCTCATCTATGCATTCGTTCATTGCCTCTGTTACTGCAATTCTGACATTGTCACCTTCAACACCCATCTTGAACCTCACCTTATTAACAAATGTCATGTAATCACGCAGCGTTTTGCACTTATTCAGGATATGTACATCTTCGTTAATGTTGATAACACGCACCTTAAGCTCCAGCTCCGGATTGTCTGTCGGAATCTCGTACATATCTGACAGCCTGATTTCATCCTCATCTTCAACCCATTTTTCCAGACCATTGTAGAATGTCACAAAATGCGGAACAGGAATCTTAATCATACTTCTCCTGTGAAGCATGGAATTACTGAACAGCTCCCTGAATACATCAGACACATAGTGCAAAAAATCTTAACGGCATATTAGGATTCTTACTGACTGCTGCTCAAACATATACAGGCTCATACATAGTAAAAATGAAGCATCATTCTTATACTTCATATATGAACCGCCGTTTAATGTAGTCACCTGCAAATCATCCACATTCGTGTAAGCTGAATTGTTAAGTGCATTATACAGTTCTAAAAGATTCTTCTTATCCCTGTACAGCATACAGAATACATTGTCCTTAAATTTAGATGTTACATTGTCTTTCTTCTCTGCCATAGACATCCTCCCCGTCTCTTTTGCAGGCAGATATCCACGCACATATACTAATATTGTCTATATAAATATATTAGCATCTACAGATATCTAAAAACAAGCCTGCATTATTCAATTATGTGTTAATGGGTTATTGCTGAATGACTATCCAGCTTTGATAAGCAACTGCCTGATTAGATAAAATCATGTCAATTGCGTCAGATATAAAAAACATTTCTTTTAATATATCGTTATCATATTTTCAATTATATGTCAATATATATTTTATCAAGAATATGTATAAATGTAAAACCCCTCCATATTATAAAAAAGCCCCCTCCGGCAATACTGCCGAAAGGGACTCCATTCTCAAAAAATCCTATAAATAATTATGACTAATATGCCTTACCCCAGTAAACCATAGCCTTAGCCGGCTTACCACAGCATACGCACACATCACTTAACTTCTCCTGTGCAAATGGCATACATCTTGATGTACATGTAGTATCTTCCTTAATCTTGTCCTCACAAGCCTGGTCTCCACACCACATAGCCTTGATGAATCCAGCCTTATTAGCTGCTGTATCCTTGAATTCATCATAATTAAGAGCTGTATATGTATGAGCTTCTCTGTGAGCTCTTGCTCTCTCCAGCATATCATTCTGGATAGTATCAAGAATTTCTGGAATTCTGTCTGCAAGCTCATCGATAGATACAGTAATCTTCTCTCTTGTATCACGACGAACAATAACAGCCTGATTAGCCTCGATATCTCTTGGTCCCATCTCAACTCTTACAGGGATACCACGCATCTCCTGCTCAGAGAACTTCCAGCCAGGATTCTTATCTGAATCATCAACCTTAACACGAAGCCCTGCTGCCTTAAGAGCCTGGCCAACTTCATAAGCCTTGTCAAGAACGCCTGCCTTCTTCTGCATAATAGGAATAACATCAACCTGAACAGGTGCAACCTTAGGTGGAAGCACAAGTCCTGAATCATCACCGTGAGTCATAATAACAGCACCAATAAGTCTTGTTGTTGTTCCCCATGAAGTCTGGTGAACATATTTTAACTTATTATCCTTGTCTGTGTACTGGATACCAAATGCTTTGGCAAATCCATCACCAAAGTTGTGGCTTGTACCTGACTGAAGTGCCTTGCCATCATGCATAAGTGCTTCAATTGTATATGTAGCCTCAGCACCGGCAAACTTTTCTTTATCAGTCTTACGTCCCTTGATAACAGGTATTGCAAGAACTTCCTCACAGAAGTCAGCGTAAAGGTTAAGCATCTGCTGTGTACGTGCCTCAGCCTCTTCTGCTGTAGCATGTGCTGTATGGCCTTCCTGCCATAAGAACTCTCTTGAACGGAGGAAAGGTCTTGTCTCCTTCTCCCATCTTACAACTGAACACCACTGGTTATATACCTTTGGTAAATCTCTGTATGACTGTATCTCATCTTTATAGAAATCACAGAAAAGTGTCTCTGATGTAGGTCTTACACACATTCTTTCCTGAAGTGGATTAAGTCCGCCATAAGTTACCCATGCAACTTCTGGTGCAAATCCTTCTACATGATCCTTCTCAACCTCAAGAAGGCTCTCTGGAATGAACATTGGAAGATAAACATTCTCAACGCCTGTGTCCTTGAATCTTCTGTCCATCTCATTCTTAATATTCTCCCAGATTGCATATCCAGCCGGCTTAAAAAATCATGCATCCCTTGACGCTTGAGTAAGACATAAGCTCTGCCTTCTTACACACATCTGTGTACCACTGAGCGAAATCCTCTTTCATGGATGTAATCGCTTCTACTAATTTCTTATCTTCTGCCATAATAAACCTCTTTCTATGACATTACAGACCCGTTTCATACGGAGCCTGATGCGAATGCTGCTTCGCATTGTCCGCCTGCCATTGACGGCACCACTAGAGTTTATCATGTTCTAAAATGCTTTTCAAGTAAAGAACAAGTGCTTTTATTATACAATATGATATTGGTCCAAGAATAAATCCGACAACCCCATACACAAGTATCCCGATATATATAACCGCAAGCATTGTAAATGGCGCAATTCCCATTCTGTCACCCATACATTTTGACTCCATAATCTCCCTCACAAAATATGTGACAATATACAACACCACAAGAATCACCGCATTTTTCACATGTCCGAAAAGCAGGCTTCCCACAGCCCACGGTATCAGTACCGTTCCCGTACCAAATATCGGAAGTGCGTCAATAATCCCAGTCAGCACACCAAGAAGAATCGCATATGGATTGCCTATCATTAAAAATGCTGTTGAACACACCACAATATTTATCGACATTATAATAAGCTGCACCCTGAAATATACATTTATCAAATTGCGAAGCCCCACATGCACCGCCCCGACTTCGTCCTTAAATATAGTGTTCTCCCGCCAGCTTCTGTACTTCTCAATTCCAGCCGCCGCATATATCGTTCCAATAAAGCACACCACAAGTCCGGCAACCGCCATAACGCACCATGTTATAACCGGAACAGAATGTTTTCTCATAATTGTAAAGAACATCTGCTGTCCGTCTCCATCTATAATTATCCCTTTACATTTTTCAAAAAATGCGTAACTGCAGCCTTCTTTCAACTTAATCCAGCCATCAATACGGCAACATACAAGCTTAAACTGCCCATCAAGGCTGTTAATATTCTCATCAAAATTGGCTATGAAATCTTTAAGTTCGCGAAACGCCATATAACCGACATACAACAGCACTGAAAGAATAATAAGCGTTACCATTGTTACAACTATACTCGCAGCAAGCGTCTTTTTTTCTCCCTTAAAAGTTTCGCCAGCCCCACTATCGGCTTCTGAAGCAGCACCGCAAAACAAAATGCAAGCAAGAAAGGCCACACATAATAGAAAAGTACTTTAAATATAAAGAAAACCACCGCAATAATAACGGCACTCGCCAAAAGAAGCGTCAGCCGCTTCCTGAAATCCCACACATTTTCACCCATATGCCACCTCGCACCTGCTAATACTTATCGTTTAATTAGTGTGTGCATGGCTAGGACATTTATTCGCCGAATGTTGTTGATTAATTATTAAAACGCATGTATTCTTAATAAAAACATTAAAAGGACACAACCATGCTTAATATAATACACGAAACTAAAGACATTATTATAGTGAATAAACCAGCCGGACAGCTATCCCAGGGTGCGAAAGGATTTGATTTGGACCTTGTAAGCGAAGTTATGACTTACAACGCTTCACAGGGAAAGCCTGCATATGCAGCAATAATCAACCGCCTTGACCGGCCGGTTTCGGGACTTGTGCTTATTGCAAAGAATAAGTCTGCAGCAGCAAAGTATTCCACACTAATGCAGAAGGAGGGCGGATTTAATAAACAATATGAAGCTTTAATATGTGGAAAACTATCCGAACTAAAAGGAACTTTTGTTGATTATTTAAAGAAAGATGGAAGAACGAACACATCAGCCATAGTTCCGGCAGACGACGCCGCTAATGATAAAGAAGCAAAGCTTTCAAAGCTTGAATATGAAGTGATATCTTATGATGAAGTTAAAGACATTACACATGTAAGAATACATCTGATTACCGGCAGACATCACCAGATAAGAGTACAGTTTGCAAGCCGCAGGCATCCGCTTGTTGGAGATTATAAATATGCCACTGCTGATTGCGGCATGGATAACGCCGTTAAAGCAGTGGCATTTAAAAAGAAACCAGATTGCGCTGTGCGCTGTTTCACTTACTGTTGATAACAAAACTTACAGTGTTGCACCTGAGTTTTTGCTTTGATGACAAGTTGCATTTTTCACTTTCGGACTTTTATATGTAATTCGTGGACGTACCGTCCAATATTTTGCTGATAAAGTCCAACCATTTACAGCCTGCGTCCAATAACCTACACAACAAGTTTTCTGTGCATACCTAGTAGGTTTTCTGCGTGTCACTCTAACACTCACGCCTTGCTAAAAACCCATGAAACACTTTTCTTATTATAATTTCGTAGGTTAATTAGCGCATAAACCACTGAAATAGCTACTTGAAACAAGAAAAAAAGACCTACGAAAAGAATGTATTAACATCTTTTCGTAGGTCTTTGTCATAACTTCAATTTGTTTACATGCAATAAACACCCACTAATCTACATATCATTGGTCAATTAGTATGTTTTCAAACTCAGCATGCAACATGGTACAGTCTATAATTTTAATCTTTTACATTTTAAAACGGTATCCCACACCCCATATAGTCTCAATATACTGAGGCTTGCTTGTATCAAGCTCAATCTTCTCTGATTTTCTTGATGTGGACAGTTACAGTTGCGATGTCACCGATTGAATCCATATCCCAGATTTCCTTGAAAAGTTCTTCCTTAGTGAAGACATGGTTAGGATTCTCTGCAAGGAACGTAAGAAGGTCGAATTCCTTTGTTGTAAATGGCTTCTCCTCACCATTAACAAATACTCTTCTTGCTGTCTTATCAATCTTTATTCCTCTGATTTCAATAATATTGTTATTGTTCTTAGAATTACTTACAAGTCTGTCATATCTTGCAAGATGTGCTTTAACTCTTGCAACAAGCTCACTAGGACTGAATGGCTTGGTCATGTAATCATCCGCACCAACTCCAAGTCCTCTTATCTTATCAATATCTTCCTTCTTGGCAGATACCATAATAATAGGAATATCCTTAACTTCTCTTACCTGCTTGCATATCTCGAAACCATCAGTTCCGGGAAGCATGATATCAAGGATACACATATCAATATCCTCATGCAGTGCTGCCGCAAGTCCACTTGTTCCATCATTACATACCTCAACCTCATATCCGTTAAGTTCAAGGTAATCCTTCTCAATATCTGCAATACTCTCTTCATCTTCTACAATTAATATTTTGCTCATAGCCAGTCCCCTTTCGTGTAGTTTCATTATGCATTCTCAGGATTCTCTTCATCCTTTGCTTTAAGCAGATTAAGATGCATGGTCGTGCCTTCGCCCTCTACACTCTCTGCCCATATCTTTCCTTTGTGGTCCTCAACAATCTTCTTAACAATTGCAAGGCCTATACCACTTCCACCATGCTTGCTGTTTCTTGATTCATCAGTTCTATAGAAACGCTCAAATATTCTCTCAACATCTTTAGCTGCAATGCCAATACCGTTATCTGAGAATATTGCATGAATGTAGTCGCCTTCATCGTACAGGTCAATCTTAATCTTTCCCTGTCGTCCCTCAGCCATATACTTAACCGAGTTACTTATAATATTATTAACAACCCTCTTTAGCTGCTCCGGATCAACATTCATATATGCCGGCTCAGTAAGATGGTCATTATATTCCAGTTCAATCTGGCTTGCCTCAAGCTCAGTGCCTATCTCTTCACAACAGTCTCCAAAGTAGTCGCTTACATTACATCTGACAAATGTATATGGAACCCTGTTAGTATCAAGCCTTGAATATATAGTAAGCTCATCAATCAGCTTGTCCATATCATTAACCTTGTTAGCAATAGTCTGGATATACTTAGCCTGCTTCTCAGGTGTGTTGGCAATTCCGTCACGCAAACCTTCGACATATCCCTTAATAGCCGTAAGCGGAGTCTTTAAATCATGTGAAATATTTCTAATAAGCTCCTTTTCCTCGGCATCAGACTTAATCTTGTCCTCCGCACTCTGCTTAAGTACGACTCTCATCTCTTCAAAATCCCGGCATACATCCCCGATTTCGTTGTTAGATACCTTTGGCATCTCGAAATCCATATTGCCTTCTTTAATATTATCAGTTGCAAGCTTCAGCTTATTAAGTGGCTTAACAATAGAACTGTATATCCACAGAGTAAGTCCAAGACTTGTAATAATAAGTACCATAATTATAACAAATATAACCTGCATTATAAATGTCTTAATCTGTGTAAGAATCTGTTTCAATGAAGTAACAATTGACACACTGTAAAAATTATCTTCTGAATCCTTAAAATTAAGCTGTTTTATAAGACTCTGGTACTCTCCACCCTTGTAAGTTCCAACATCAGAAACATTCTCTTCATCAGCAGAATAATCAGGAAGAATCTTTACAATTTCGCTGTCTGGTGCTTCTGTTGAATTATATATAATAATTCCATTCCTTCTTACAACAAGACAGGACATCTTATATGACAGCTCTCCTGATAATTCATCAAGATATTCCTTATTAGTAAACTGCTCCGGCGAAGTATCAACCTCCGTCTTCATATCCTTATATATGCTGTCAGTAATCTTTCCAAAAAGTATTATAGGTGAATATACGCCAACGAGAATTGCCCCATCATCTACATTATATGTTCTCTCAATGCTTTCCTTCTGTACACAATACAGACCTCCCAGAGCAAGACCACTCAGTAGCACAGGAAGTATAACCATAATACAGAAAGAAATATACAACTTATTCTTTAGCTTCATAATTAACCCCTTTTCCTCTCAATACTACCATATACAGGGATATTTGCAACATTACAAATGTATTAATTTTATTAAATATAAATTAAAACAGCTGTAACGGAATATCCGCTACAGCCTGCAATTAACCTATCTTGAGTCTGAACTTCTGAAGTTCTCTCTCTGAATCAACTCTTTTAATAATTCCACCAAGGTTAGTAATCTTTCCTTCAAAATCCTCATAACCTCTCTGGATATACTCAATATCATCAATCTCTGATATTCCATCTGCTGCGAGCGCAGCAATAACAAGTGCCGCACCAGCTCTTAAATCCGGAGCATTAAGCTGCACACCACAAAAACTTTTAACACCTTCAATATAGGCTGTGTTACCCTCAACCTTAATCTTGGCACCCATTCTTCCAAGCTCATCTACATATTTGAATCTGTTCTCAAATATGCTCTCAGTTACCATACTTGAACCTTCAGCAAGTGCAAGTACAACTGAAATCTGTGGCTGCATATCCGTTGGAAATCCAGGATATGGCAAAGTCTTAACATTAGTACTCCTAAGTGTACAGCCCTCTGCTATAACTCTTAAGCTGTCATCACCTTCCTCAATCCTGCATCCCATCTCAATTAACTTTGCAGATATTGATTCCATATGCTTAGGAATAATATCCTGAATAACAACATCACCATGTGTAGCTGCTGCTGCCATCATAAATGTTCCAGCCTCGATCTGATCCGGAATAATAGAATAAGTACATCCGTGAAGTCTCTTAACGCCTTTGATACGGATTACATCAGTTCCTGCACCTTTAATGTTAGCACCCATAGAATTAAGGAAATTCGCTACATCAACTATATGCGGTTCCTTAGCCGCATTTTCCAGAATAGTGTCTCCCTCTGCCATACATGAAGCCATCATAAGGTTAATTGTTGCACCAACTGTTACAACATCAAAATAAACATGAGCTCCTGTAAGCTTCTCTGCCTTTGCATGTACAACTCCACAATCTATATCAACATCCGCACCAAGTGCCTTAAAGCCCTTGATATGCTGGTCAATTGGACGGCTTCCGATATTGCATCCTCCTGGGAGTGCAACATGAGCCTCATTGTACTTACCAAGTAAAGCACCTAACAGATAGTAAGATGCTCTTATTTTTCTTATATAATCATATTCTTCATTGGTATCACAGATTGAACCACCATTTATCTGAACGGAATTGTTATAAACATACTTAACCTTAGCACCAATTCCTTCTATAGCCTGAAGTAAAACTCTTGTGTCTCTAACATTAGGTACATTTTCAATTGTTACAGTATCATCTGTCATAATTGCTGCTGCAAGAATACCTAAAGCTGCATTCTTCGCACCACCAATGGAAACTTTTCCTCTGAGTGGCACTCCACCCTTGACAACATATTGTTCCATATAGCACCTCTAAACATAATAGTCACATCTTATAAAGTATATCACAGAACTTCGATTTGTAAAGATTTTTCCTGAAAATACATTTATAAAAATATGGCAATTTCACCCTTATTTTATTATATGCATTTAAAATACATTTATTTACATAATAAAGGCTGTCCTTAACAGGGCAGCCTATTCAATACTTATTAATTCTTATTAACGTAATTGAGCGGATTCACTACAGTTCCTCCAACCCATATTTCAAAATGAAGATGTGGGCCTGTACTATAGCCTGTATTACCTGATGCTGCAATAGCCTGTCCCTGAGAAACACTCTGACCAACGCTTACTTTCACTGAACTTAAGTGACCATATCTTGTCATAGTGCCATTACTATGTGTAATATCAACACAATATCCGTAATCGCCATACCATCCGGCTCTGGTAACCATTCCTGCAGCGGCGGCTGTAACTGTTGTACCCTGCGTAACATACCAGTCAACACCCTTGTGGAAACTTCCCCATCTGTAACCAAATTCGGATGATAAGGTTCCTCCTGATATTGGTCTTAAATATGTTGGAGGTGTTAGCGTTCCGACTGCAATAGTCTTCGGAACGGATTCTTTAATAATAGTCTCCTTAACATATGTTCTGCCTGTTTCGTTACCATTAGTGTAGGTAACTTCTGCTATAACAGATCTGTGACCAACGGTTCCTTCAGAAATAACTGTATTAGTTCCTCTGTAATTAGTGTTGTCATCCTCATAATCAGGCTCTGCTTCATAATCTTCTTCATAAGTCATCTGATAAGTTGTAAGAACAGATATCTCTGATTTAGGAACTGTAACAACAATTGAATCCCCCGGTGCAATTACACTGTCCTCTGTAAGATTAGAATTAAGCTCAAGAAGCTGTGACATTGTAAGTCCATTATTCTGTGCAATAACCGATAATGTATCACCAGCTTCAACTGTATATACTGTCTTTTCTTCGTGTTCTTTAGTAATGCTCTCATAAGCGTCATTTACTGATGTTACAGTTGCATTATCCGTAGGAACTTCCACAACAACTACATCAACATCAAATCCAATTCCAGTAAGACCATCTCCATTAGCTACTGTCTCTCCGTCCTGTGAAATTGCTGTACCACTAATTGCAGAGGATACAATCTCTGCTGCTGTAGTTTCCGTAGCCTTTTCATTCACACTTATTCCATAAGTACCTGTCGCTGCATCAACCGTATCAAGTGATACTGTAAAAGCATTATTAGGATCATATTTGGCAATAAGCTTCTCAAATAAAGAAACAACTGCATCTTTTGATTCCAATGTTACAACAAAATCACCAAGTCTTACTGTATAATTCATATGGAAATCAACATCCATAACATTATCAAACATGTAACTATATATTGCACCAGACAACTCGTCCACACTCATTCTCTGTGCAACTGCTTTATTCTCTTTGGCAATCTCTATATCAGGATCCATGTACACGATTTCTTCATACTGTGCACTAAGTTCCTGCCTTGCTGATGCCAGCGCAACAATAACCTCTTCTTCCGTATTAGCTGCTCCAACCTTGATTCCGTTAATTGTAATACTGTAATAATTAGCTTCCGTCTTTAATAACTTCTTTGATAAAAATGGAATAGCAATAATACATACAAAACAGGCAACCGTCATTGTCTTAATGAGTGTTATTCTCATTCGTCTGCCATATCTTGACAAGCGTTCCATAATGTCCTCCAAATATTGTATTAATATATAGTCATCTTCTTGTAATATCTTTGTAACAATTTCGTAACATTTATACTAACATATGATATTTGGTTTGTAAACCCTATTTCTTCTTTCTGGAAGATTTTGTCTTAGACGGCTTCTGCACAGAATATCCGAACTTACCTATGAAATCACCAAGTCCATAATATCTTCCATGCGAATATGCGATAAGGTCTGCGTCTGACAAATGCAGTGTTCCCTTCTCGTCTAACAGGCTTTCATCTACATTTACAGCCATAACCTCTGCTATAAACATATCGTGGCTTCCAAGCTCTAACACCTGCTTTACCTTACATTCGATATTGACAGGGCTTTCTGCAATTGCCGGAGCTTCAATCTTAACTGAGGGTACTGATGTAAGATGCATATCTGCAAATTTGTCAACGTCCCTGCCAGATTTTACTCCACAATAATCAGTGGCTCTCGCAAGTTTTCTTGTTGTAAGATTAATAACGAATTCTCCCGTTTCCTTAATAATGTCATGGCTGTAGCGTTCTTTTCTTACAGATATAGAAACCATCGCCGGATCAGAGCATACAGTTCCAGCCCATGCAACCGTAATAATATTAGGCTTCTCTCCTTTTCTTGCACAGCTTACCATAACAGCAGGCACAGGATAGAGCATATTACCAGCCCTCCATGTCTGCTTCTTAGCTTTCTCGTTCTTCTTTATCTTCACTCATGCGTTAAGTGCCTCCTTAACATGATGGTATCCTTCCAGTATAATAGCCGCATGATCTGCTGCCAGCCCATCGCCGTCAACAACCTTATATGTGCGGTTCTTAAGGATACCTTTTCTATAGGTAACTTCCACTCTTGCACAGATATTAATATTCTTATCTGCATTGGACAGCCTGCACAGCCATTCTTCCTTAACAAGTGACTTATCCTCTGTCTTATTAACCAGTTCATCTGATATATCAAACCATCCGGCCTCTCTTGCATCATCACCAGCCTGAGCCTTCTGGCTGCCTTCATCTATCAATGCAACAAATGCTGTTGTAATAATCCTTGTTCTTGGGTCACGGTCATAATCGCCATATGATTTAAGCTGTTCTGCTTCAATATCATGCAGACCAGTTTCCTCCTGAAGTTCTCTTAAAGCCGCATCATATAGATTCTCTTTAAACTCAACAAAGCCTCCCGGACACGCCCACAGTCCGATAGATGGGTGATTGCCTCTTTTTATAAGAAGAACTCTCTTAACCTCTGAACCTTTCTTAGTAAATACAACTGTATCCACAGTGTTACATGGATTCTGATATTTATTCGGATCATATTTATCAAGGAAAACAGCCAGACTTTCACCAGCTTTATTAAGTTCTCCCGTTCCCACAAAACATTTATTCTGCTCTTCACTTAAATATTTCATCGTTTCTCTCCCTTACTTGCACCAAACCATTTAATTCTTGTATCCTTTGCTCCACAGAACTTCCTGTGTATGAAATCATCCAGCACCTCATTAAAGCTGCAGAATTTATCTACAAGTACAATAACAAATGTTTCTTTATATTTTGGTGGTGTAACTGTCAATGGAAACATATGCTTTGCAATCATGTCTCCCTCTTTTTTCTGTTATATCAAAATACTTTCCTGCATTCTTAAGTGCCTTTGTAGGATGCTCAAAACCATGAAGTCTCTCACCCTTCCCAGGCGAATACTTGTGCCAGTCGACAGAAACAGGTCATGTAAAAGTCCTGCCTTAGCTCCTGCCTTCTCATCAAGATGTAATTTCTTGCACACAAGATAATTATAATAAGAAACATGTACGCTGTGCCCGAAAAGGCTTGTACGTCCATGATGCGAATATTTCTTCATACTCTGTATCACATCATCTGAAAACATCTTATTCATCCTGTTCTTATATTCCCTGCCAGACTCATTCTGCTTAATGTGTCCTAACTTATATCTATTACATATCCTGTCTATCGCATTAGTATATTCATCTTTCTTAATTCTCGCCTTGTATACCGGTCTAATGCTTCTTCCTTTGTAAGAATTAATCTTAACTGACATATAGTTCTCCATTCCTGCCTGCCCACACAGGCACGCAAACTTGTGTATACGAAATTAAAAATACCCAGAAAGAATTATATCATAAATGCCTGTACATTTGCATAAATATAATTATTAATATATTCAACATTTAAGTTGTATGATTATAGAAATTGTGCTAAACTATGCACATAATCACTTGCATTTTTATGCAGAAATATGATTCGGAGGAGAATATAATATGGATGGTAATGTTATAGTTGGACAGTCAGGAGGACCTACTTCTGTTATCAACTCAAGCCTTGCTGGGGTATATAAGACAGCCATAGACAGAGGAGCTAAGAAAGTTTATGGTATGCTCCACGGTATTAAGGGACTTCTTGATGGTCAGTATGTTGACCTTTCAGAGAAGATTAACTCTACAATGGATATCGATTTATTAAAGAGAACACCTTCATCTTATCTTGGTTCATGCAGGTACAAGCTCCCTGAGATAAGCGAAGACAGAGAAACATTTGATAAGATTTTCAAGATTCTTGATGATCTTGATATCAAATATTTCTTCTATATTGGTGGTAACGACTCAATGGATACTATCAAGAAGTTATCTGATTACGCAATCGTTACCGGAAGCGATATTAAATTCATGGGTGTACCTAAGACTATTGATAATGACTTAGCTGTTACAGACCACACACCAGGATTTGGTTCTGCTGCCAAGTTTATCGCAGCTACTATGAAGGAAATCATCAGAGATGGTCTTGTATATGATTATCCTACAGTTACTATTGTAGAGATTATGGGACGTAACGCTGGATGGCTTACAGCCGCTGCTGCTCTTGCAAAGAGTGATGACTGCGAAGGTGTAGACCTTATCTACCTTCCAGAGAAAGTATTTGATATCGACCATTTCATGGCAAGAGTTAAAGAAATTGCAGCTAAGGGCCGTTCAATGGTTATCGCTGTTTCAGAAGGTATTAAGGTTGCTGACGGAAGATATGTATTCGAGCTTTCAGAGCATGTAGAATTCGTAGATGCATTTGGTCACAAGCAGCTTGCTGGTTCAGCTAAATTCCTTGCTAACAAGATTGGTGCTGAACTTGGCATCAAGACTCGTGCTATCGAGCTTTCAACACTTCAGCGTTGTGCAGCTCATATGACAAGCCGTACAGATATCACAGAAGCATACAACGTTGGTGGTGCTGCTGTTAAGGCTGCATTTGAAGGCGAGACAGGTAAGGTTGTTGTTCTTAAGAGAGTTTCTGATGATCCATATATGTGCATCACAGAGACTAATGATGTTCACCAGATTGCTAACATCGAGAAGAAAGTTCCTCTTGAGTGGATTACAGATGATGACTTCGTAACAGACGACCTCATCCACTACATCAGACCACTTATCCAGGCTGAGCTTTCACCAATCATGGTAGACGGTCTTCCAAGACATCTTAATATTAATGCATAATAATAATCTTATTACATAATAAAAAGCAGGTAGGATTTTCCTCACCTGCTTTTTTGTTTCTGTCTCTACGCTGATATGCTCTTACCAGTATACAACTGATAATATCTGCCCTTCTCTTCCATGAGTTGGTCATGCGTTCCACGCTCGATAATTCTTCCCTGCTCCATAACCATAATACAGTCTGCATTGCGGACTGTAGAAAGTCTGTGTGCAATAACAAATGATGTTCTTCCTGACATAAGCGCATCCATACCCTTCTGGACAAGTCGCTCTGTTCTTGTATCAATGGATGAAGTAGCTTCATCAAGAATAAGTACAGGTGGGTCTGCTACCGCTGCTCTTGCAATTGCAAGAAGCTGTCTCTGTCCCCTGGCTTAAATTAGCACCTCCACCATGAAGCACAGTGTTATAGCCATCAGGAAGTCTCTTGATGAATCCGTCAGCATTGGCAAGTCTTGCTGCTGCGATGCATTCCTCATCACTCGCCTCAAGCCTTCCGTATCTGATATTATCCATGATTGTACCCGTAAAGAGGTTAGTATCCTGAAGAACGATACCAAGGCTTCGTCTTAAATCATTTTTCTTAATATTGTTGATGTTAATTCCATCATATCTGATTTTACCATCCTGAATATCATAGAACCTGTTGATAAGATTAGTAATTGTAGTTTTTCCTGCTCCGGTACTTCCGACAAATGCAATCTTCTGTCCCGGTGTAGCATACATTTTAATATCGTGAAGTACCATTTTGTCCGGATTATAGCCAAAGTCAACTCCGTCAAATGTTACATCACCAGCAAGTCTTGTGTACTCTGCACTACTGCCGTCCTTTGCCGGCTTCTTCCATGCCCACATCTCAGTATTTTCTTTAGTCTCAATAAGCTCATTGTTCTTGTTGTATCTTACATTTACAAGCTCAACGAAACCTTCGTCAACCTCCGGCTTCTCGTCACATAACTCAAATACTCTTCCGGCACCAGCCATCGCCATAACGATACTGCTCACCTGCTGGCTTATCTGTGTTACAGGCTGTGTAAAGCTCTTGTTAAGACTTAAGAAAGCAACAAGTGTACCAATTGTAAGTCCTGAAAAATCACTCAGAGCAAGAATACCACCAACTATTGCACATAATACATAGCTGATATTACCTATATTACCATTAACAGGCATTGTGATATTAGCAACCTTGTTAGCGTTATTGGCACTCTCACGAAGCCTGTTGTTAATCTCCTTAAACTGCTCAATAATCTTTTGTCCTCGTGGCAGAACACCTTGACAACCTTCTGTCCTTCCATCATTTCTTCGATATAAGCGTTAACCTTACCGATATCCTTCTGCTGCTCAACGAAATATTTTCCGGAAAGTGCACTCAGCTTGGAAGTTACATAAAGCATAATAACAACCATCACAACCGATACGATTGTAAGCGGAATATCAAGCACAATCATACTTACAAATGTAGATACAAGTGTAATGCATGAATTGATGACCTGAGGTATACTCTGACTTATAAGCTGTCTTAATGTATCAATATCATTTGTGTATACCGACATGATATCTCCATGTGCATGTGTATCAAAATACTTAATAGGAAGTGACTCCATATTAGTAAACAGCTCTAATCTCAACTTCTTTAAAGTTCCCTGACCAACATTTACCATAATTCTGTTGTAGCAATATGAACATAATACACCGACCATAAGAACTGCAGCGAGCTTAATAAGTGCGCCTGCAAGCGGTGCATAATCATGTACTGCTGACTGTGTCAGCGGAATAATATAACTGTCAATAAGCTTCTGGATAAACAGCGTTGCTATCAGTGTTGTAAGTGCTGAAACAAGAATGCACACAAGCACTGCTATACACGAAAACTTGTAATTCTTTAAAATATATCCAAGCAGCCTCTTCATAAGATGAAGTGGATTTTCTTTATTCTTCTTATTCTTCATATCAATATTCTTATCCATATGCTGCCTCCTATTCTCCTGCCTCGTCAAAATCACCGCCGCCCTGCATCTGGACTTCACAGATTTCGCGGTAAACTTTGTTATTTTCCATAAGATTTTCATGTGTATCAAAGCCACTCACACAGCCATTCTCAAGCACCAATATTCTGTCGGCATCCTGAATACTTGAAATTCTCTGTGATACGATAATCTTGGTAGTTCCTGGTATCTTTGTTGCAAATGCTTTCTTAATCTTAGCGTCTGTGGCTGTATCAACAGCACTTGTTGAATCATCAAGAATAAGAACCTTTGGTTTTTTAAGCAATGCTCTCGCAATACAGAGTCTCTGTCTCTGACCACCTGAAACATTGCTTCCCCCTGCTCAATCCATGTATTGTATTTATCAGGCATTCTCTCGATAAATTCATCTGCACAGGCCTGACGGCAGGCTTCTATGCAATCCTCCTCAGACGCATTTTCATCGCCCCATCTCAAATTATCAAGAATAGTTCCTGAGAAAAGTACATTTTTCTGAAGAACAACTGAAACCTCATTACGAAGAGTTTCAAGGTCGTAGTCTCTTACATCAATTCCGCCTACGCATACAGAACCATCCTTAACATCATACAGACGGCTTATCAGATTAACGAAGCTTGACTTTCCACAGCCCGTTCCGCCTATAATACCGATTGTTTCGCCCGCATTTATATGGATATCTATGTCTTCAAGAGCATCCTTGTCGCTGTCTTTCTTGTATGTGAAGTTCACATGGTTGAAATCAATTCTTCCGTCAGGTACTTCCATAACCGGATTCTCCGGATTAGTAATATCAGCCTTCTCATTAAGAACCTCAGCAATTCGTCTTGCACTCGCCGCACTCATCGAAACCATAACAAATATCATAGAAAGCATCATAAGTGACATCATCATGCTCATTACATAGCAAAACATTGATGTCAGGTTACCCGTTGTCATAGTTCCATCAGTAATAAAATGTGCTGCAAACCATGAAAGTGCAATAATACTTCCGTATATAACAAACATCATAATAGGATTGTTGAATGCAAGCCATGATTCCGCCTTAACAAATATTTTGTAAAGATTCCCGGCAGCCTTACTGAATTTCTTATTCTCATGGTCTTCTCTTACAAATGCTTTGACAACTCTGATTCCTGTGACATTCTCCTGAACACTCGCATTTAAATCATCATATTTAGCAAAACCTTCTGTGAATATTGGAGTAACCTTATATATAATAAAGAAAAGTACAAATCCAAGAAGAATAAGCGCACCTAAGAATATAAAACTTAATGTAGGATTGATAATAAAGCACATAACCATACTGCATATCATCATAAGTGGTGCTCTTACCGCAATTCTAAGAATCATCTGATATGCATTCTGCACATTTGTAACATCAGTAGTCATACGGGTAATAAGACCTGCTGTGCTGTATTTGTCTATATTAGAGAATGCGAAATTCTGGATATTCGAATAGATTCCCTCTCTTAAATTACATGCAAAGCCGGTAGAGGCCAAAGCCGAATATTTTCCTGCCTGAATTCCAGCAAATAGACTTATAAATGCAAGCACAAGCATAAGTCCACCGTACATCAACACCTTGCTCATGTCTCCCGCCTGAATACCCTTATCGATAATACTTGCCGTAACAAACGGAATAAGTATTTCCATAAGCACTTCAACAATTATATATATTGGCGTCTTTATCGAGACTTTTTATACTCACCAATATATGCTGATAAAGTTTTTAACATTTCTTACACTTCCTTTCACAGTTATTCACATCATCGTATACTTTTTTTGTAACAGACGGTGTAATTCTTCTTTTCGTCAGCAGAAAGCGATGAAAGAAACCATTTTTCTTTGTCATGCATAGCCTTACCTGCATGAACGCACATGGTTCTGCCCTTGTCTGTTATTCTCACATGCTTGACTCTTTTTATCCGAAGGGTCATAGAAGCTTTCTATCATTCCCTTCTTTTCAAGCCTCGCTGCTGTTCCCGCTATTGTCGCCTGGGCTACACCAAAGTGCTTCTCAAGCTCCTTAAGCGTAATACATTCATCTTTAGTTTCATTAATTATCATAAGCATCTTAACCTGTGAAGATGTCATGTCATCTGCTCTTAACTCCTCATTGGAACATCTTCCAAGAATATCATTAAGACGCTTTATAAGCTCTCCACAATGAAGTGACTCTCGCTGCATATCTGCTCCCTTCGTAACAAAACGGCATCCGAACCTGCCATTCTTTTAATATAATTCTTAAGTAGCTTTTGATATATTACAAAAATGACAGCACGCTGTCAATAGTGTGCTGTCATTTTTATTTTATTTAATATTTAATGTTATCTGTAATAAGCAGGCTTCAGATGAACCGGCACCCCATCTGAATACTCCGCAATATTAGTTCCCTGAATAAGTGGTCTTACATACTTAATATACTCATCAGAAATATCTGTTCCATCTGCGGTTATCCACTCTGCTGGGAACTTCTTTTCCTTATTGCATATATCGTTCACATCTGCAAGTCCGTAATTAATCTCATATCCGTTAGTATCATCTCTTTCAAATGTAATCATTTTTCCAGTTTCACCGTCAAGAGCTGCTACAACTGCTGCCTTTCCTGCTTTTTCGGCTTCATCAATATCTGTTGCTGAAGCAAGAAGTGATGAGCATCTCTGTGGAAGATTAAGCTCAATACTTCTGCATTTGATTCCAAATTCTGCTTTCACATAATTTTCAAGATACTTTCCACAGCCTGTAAGCATCTTATGTCCAAAACCATCAACCGATGCTGCATCTGCATATTCACATATGAATCTGCCGTCTTTGTCCGCAATTCCTTCTGATACGCACACAACAACTGCAGTTTCCTGTTCAAGTGCCGCCTTAAGTGACTTCTTGAATTCTTCCATATCAAATGCATGCTCTGGCATATATATAAGATAAGGATTTCTGCTATACTCTGTTCTAGCAAGTACTGATGCCGCTGTAACCCAGCCTGCATGCCTTCCCATAAGTTCAACAATTGTCACAGACGGATGTGCATAACATGTTGCGTCAAGTATAATTTCTTTTAATGTTGAAGCAACATATTTTGCAGTTGAACCATACCCTGGAGTATGATCTGTCATTACAAGATCATTATCAATTGTCTTAGGTACACCTATAAATCTTATGTCCGATTTCTTCAATAATGCCACTCTTGATAATTTTGACACTGTATCCATTGAATCATTGCCACCAATATAGAACACATATCCAATGTTCATCTGTGCAAATGTATCAAACAATTTATCATACACCTTATCCCCTAAATCTTCTGGAAGCATATACCTGCAACTTCCAAGAAAAGAAGCCGGTGTTATCTTTAATCTATCAATCGGCTCATTATCTGCCACTTCAGAAAGATTAATGAAATTGCCTGCCAGAAATCCCTCAATTCCATGCACCATGCCATACACAGTGCCAATCTTTTCCTTATTTCTAAGTCCTTCCTCAATCACTCCATATAATGATGAATTAATAACCGCTGTCGGTCCGCCTGACTGACCTACCAGAATATTCTTTAACATACTCATGCCTCCTACATTATTGCTGTTTGTTGCTGTTGCTGTTGCTGTTGCTGTTGCTGTTGCTGTTGCTGTTGCTGTTGCTGTTGCTGTTGCTGTTGCTGTTGCTGTTGCTTAGATTGTATCACCTGTCAATTATTGATTGCAACATGATACCTATCAGTAGTCGCATTTTTTATTTTCTTATAGGAACATTTCAGCCATTTTCTATCATTTAAGCTGTCTACACAGCAAAATGTTCCTATAAATTCTGTTTTTGAAGTCATCTTATAGGTCTTTTTCTGCATTTTCACAATGATTTTTTTAAAATACACCTATTTTTCTCAAATTCCACCTATAAAGTTAACTTATTTTTAAATTTTATAGGAAACGGCGGCTAAATCGGCAGACAGAAGATAAAACTCATATAATAATAATGTTCCTTAACAAGTTGACACATTTCCACTAAGCGTATAATATTCAATTATTCACATAAGGCGCTTAAAAACAGCGCAGGAATGGAGTTTAATATGAGATTCGTAATACAGCGTGTTAATCATGCAAATGTTAAGATAGATGGCGAAGTTGTTGGAAATATCGGACATGGGCTTCTGATTCTTTTCGGGGCTGGTCAGGACGATACAGAAGAAATGCTTCCAAAATATGTAGACAAGATATGCAAAATGCGTATTTTTGAAGACGAGAATGGAAAAACCAATCTGTCACTGGCAGATGTCGGTGGCGAGCTGCTTATTGTAAGCCAGTTTACACTTTATGCGGACTGCCGCAAAGGCAACCGTCCAAGCTTTACCAATGCCGGCGCACCTGATATGGCTAACGCCCTTTATGAAAAATTCGTCGCAATGTGCCGTGAGCGTGTCCCTAAAGTTGAAACCGGCAGATTCGGTGCTGATATGAAGGTCAGCCTTGAAAACGACGGACCATTCACAATAATGATAGATAGTGAGGATTTCTGATATGTTTAGAATGTGGTGTAAGCTCTTTGACGACAGAGGGCATCTTATAAAAGACACTGTAATTAAAAATGCGGATTCTGATTTAAACAGAACCCGCAAAATATTCGCTGCTATTCATGACGCATGCTATGAATTCGACCTTGCCGAGCCAATCTGGCTCGATTCCAATGTTTCAGAATTCCAGCGCCACTCGAAAGTACGCTTCACTAAAGATAACTTTGTTGAAGATATCGAATTTGCTTATATGGAAATTGAGGTTATTGAGGAAGATTAGAAATACATTGACTTTTTGCGCGAAGAATATCAACTTTCATCCGCAATATATCAATTTCGTGCGAAGAATATCAATTTAATTTGATATATTGCGTTTTAAAAACATTCTTCTTTTTAACATCTAATTATAGTGAAAATGCGGACTCAACCGGAATCCGCATCCATCTCATATATATTTATTACCATACATTATACAATAACATTTCGCTCTTCCCCAGCCATAAATGCCTTGATATTAAGATATATCTCGTCCATCAGGCGGGTTCTCGCCTCGTATGTCGCCCATGCAACATGAGGGGTAACGATAAGCTTGTTGCTGTCCTTAATTGTAAGAAGAGGATTGTCCTTAGCAACTGGCTCAGTAGTTATTACATCAAGTCCTGCCGCTGCAATCACGCCTTCATTAAGCGCTTTTACAAGGTCTGCGTCATTAACAATCGGGCCACGTCCAAGATTCAGAAGAACTGCGCCGCTCTTCATCTTCTTAAGTGTCTCATAATTAAACAGATTTTCTGTATATTTGTTAAGCGGTGCATGAATTGACACGATGTCCGATTTCTTCAAAAATTCATCAAGCTCATATCTTTCGTATGGCACATCATAGCTGTGACCGCTTGCTGAATAGTATATTACATTACAGCCAAAGTCTGCCGCAATCTTGGCAACGCCTCTTCCTATATTGCCAAGTCCGACAATTCCCCATGTCTTTCCTGCAAGTTCATGGAACACATTTGCAAAATGTGAGAAGCAAGGCCACTCGGCATACTCACCGCTCTTTACGAAGTCATCATAATATCTCATCTTCTCGATAAGATAAAATGCAAGTGCAAATGTGTGCTGTATAACTGACTGTGTTGAATATCCAGCAACATTGGCAACCCTTATTCCATGCGCTTTGGCATATTCTGTATCAATATTGTTGTAGCCTGTAGCTGCCTCTGCCACCATCTTAAGATTAGGCGCAGCTGCCATGCACTCTGCGTTCATGTTAGTTTTATTAATAATAACGACATCAGGATTATGCTCTTTCATTCTTGCAACAGCTTCCTCATAAGAACTTAAGCTGTATGTCACAACTTCGCCAAGCCTGTTAAACTGCTCAAGCGAAATATCATCTCCGTATGTCATAGTTTCCAACATAAGTATCTTCATATTAATCCTCCGTTTCTGCACATTTTTGCATAATCATCGTACATTTTTAATAATTTCCCTGTACTGTTTATTTAGTTTCACAAGCTCCCTATCTACATTTTTTAGTAAAAAAGTCGTCCTGCACCTTTCATTTTCTTAAATGGTTTTACAGTCAGCCTGCTATGTATATCGACATTTCCGCTGTCATCATCTGCATAATTTCTGATTGCTATTAATACAGTCTGCATATAAACCTCCCAAAAGACATTGAATACTACCGCATTATACAACTTAATTAAAGCAGATATTGTCGAACCACCGTCTGATTAAATATTTGCAACAAGTTCCTTCATAACTTTGACATTGTTAGCAATTGCGAGCTTTTCAAATGCCGGGTAATCCATTGTTGCACTGTCATCAGCCTTATCTGATATAGTTCTTAATATTACAAATGGAACTTTATTAAGGTAAGAAACCTGTGCTATCGCTGCTCCCTCCATCTCTGTACAGAAGCCATCGAAATTGCTGCTGATTCTCTCCTTAACAGCCTTGTCTGATATGAACTGGTCGCCGCTTACAACTCTGCCGACATGTACTCCGATTTCCGGAACTGCATTTTTACAAGCCTCGCCAGCAAGTTTAATAAGTCTTTCGTCTGCTGCAAATGAAAGTGTATCCATTCTTGGAATCTGTCCTAAAGGATATCCAAATCCTGTCGCATCCATGTCATGATGAAGAACATCTGATGAAATAACAACATCCGCAATATCAATCTCTGCCTTAAGTGAACCAGCGATTCCTGTATTAATAATGTAGTCTGCTTTGAAGTCATCGACAAGAATCTGTGTGCATGCCGCTGCATTAACCTTACCAATTCCGCTTCTTACAATAACAACATCTTTCCCGGCAAGCTTTCCTGCTTTAAATGTCATGCATGCCTTAGTTTCCTCGCGGGTAATCTCCATTACCTCAACAAGCTGTTCTACTTCTTCGTCCATTGCGCCAATAATGCCTATCATAAATCCTCCTTATATATCCATTTCAAACTGCATACATTATAATTGAACATTTGCAATAAAACAACTTATGCTTTTTCATATCATGTAAAAGTGTTATACTGTAATTAGATATGTGTACTAACATTGTGAGAAATTGACAGATTATCGCATAGCACGCTTGCGCTGCTTGTCGTTCGCAGCGGTACTAAGCTTGCTATAAGCACATATCTACGATATCTGCTTATAGCTCGCTAAGTGCCGGCGACTCCAAAGCACTCTGCGCTAATCTGTCAATTTCTCACAACAATACATATACCGAATAACTAATAATGCAAGAAAGATATGTAAGGAGATTTTTATGAAATTTAAGACTTCAGGCGTATGTTCACGCGCGATAGATTTTGATGTTGTTGATGGAAAGGTTGTTAATGTGCATTTCACTGGCGGATGTGCTGGCAATACTCAGGGCGTTGCTGCTCTTATCGAGGGCATGGACATTGACGAAGCTATCAGAAGAATGGACGGTATCAAATGTGGCTATAAGGACACATCATGTCCTGACCAGCTTGCCAAAGCCTTAAAGGAATATAAGAAAGATAATGAATAGTGTCGCGCGATTTAAAAGAGTTTATGTCGAGATAACAAGCAGCTGCAACCTGCACTGTTCTTTCTGTCAGGAAACTCTGAGAAAACCACATTTTATGAGTGTGGACGAATTTCGCACAGTGATTGAAAGAATCGGACATTATACTAATTACATTTATCTTCATGTTAAAGGTGAGCCGCTTCTGCATCCACAGCTTGGTGAAATTCTTAAGATATGTCAGGATGCTGATATGACAGTAAATCTTACTACCAATGCCACTCTTATTAAAGAGAAGCTTCCTGTTTTACTGGAGTATCCTGTACATCAGATTAATGTGTCGCTTCACAGCGCTGACGATAACGACTGCATTGACATGGATTCTTATATTCATAATCTTTTTGAATCCTGCGAGACGCTTCTTGATAAGACTGAAACAGAGATTTCACTAAGACTCTGGAATACTAAGAAAGAGCCATTTCTGTTTGGTGAGAAGAACTGCACAATCAAGAGACATCTTTATATTAATGTTCAGTCTCCGTTTGAATGGCCTGATGTGAACAGCACTTATTGCAATGAGCGCGGATTCTGTCAGGGACTCCGCCAGCATATGGCTATTCTGTGTGACGGCACTGTCGTTCCGTGCTGTCTTGACGGTAATGGAGTGATGGCTCTTGGCAATATTCTTGATTCAACACTTGAGGAAATCCTTTCATGCCCACGAAGCGTCGCATTTATGGATGGATTCAAGAAAAAGACTGCGGTCGAACCGCTCTGCATGCATTGCAGTTCTTTAAGGAAAGATTTGCTCATAAAATGTAATGATACATTTGAACAAATCGGACATTTTATTATATTTTCAGGAGAATGACCTATGAAAAAATAGTACTTACCGGTGGTGGTACTGCCGGACATGTAACACCTAATATTGCCCTGCTTCCAAGTCTTAAGGAAGCCGGCTACGAGGTTTTCTATATCGGCTCATATACCGGTATTGAGAAAACTCTTATTGAAGATCTTGGAATTCCTTATTATGGTATTTCATCCGGCAAATTAAGAAGATACAGAAGTCTTAAGAATCTGTCTGATCCATTCCGTGTGCTTCATGGACTTTTTCAGGCTAAGAGACTTATGAAAAAAATCAAACCTGATATCGTATTTTCTAAGGGAGGCTTTGTGTCTGTACCTGTTGTTCTTGCCGCCGGAAGCCGTCATATTCCAGTAATTATCCACGAATGTGATATGACACCCGGCCTTGCCAACAAGATTGCTATGAGAAAAGCAACTAAAATATGCTGCAATTTCCCGGAAACTCTCAAGTATCTTCCTGAAGGAAAAGCAGTTCTTACAGGTTCTCCTATCAGACAGGAGCTTTTGCTTGGCAACAAAGCTGCCGGACTTGACCTTTGCAACTTCACAACTGACAAACCTATTATTCTTGTTGTCGGTGGAAGTACTGGCGCTGTCCATGTAAATGAGGCTGTAAGAAGCATTTTACCTGAGCTTCTTAAGGATTTTCAGGTTGTTCACCTGTGTGGAAAAGGCAAGATGGACGAATCACTCAATGGAACTCCCGGCTATGTCCAGTTCGAGTACATAAGCGAGCAGATGCGCGACCTTTTCGCAATCAGTTCTATCGTTATCTCGCGTGCAGGTGCTAATGCGATATGTGAACTGCTTGCTCTCAAGAAGCCTAATCTTCTGATTCCGCTTTCTGCTAATGCAAGCCGCGGCGACAGATTCTTAATGCCAATTCTTTCAAGGAGCATGGTTATTCCATGGTTCTTACGGAGGAAGATATGAATAAGGATACCTTACTTGCCGCAGTCCGCAAGCTTTATGCTGACAGACACCAGTACATCATTAATATGGAAAAAAGTGAGCAGCAGGATTCTATTGACAAAATTATGAATTTAATTAAAGATAATAGTAAATAATAATCCGGAGGTGATTTTATGGGCGCTGTTAAACATAGCCGTCAGCGTGACGCTATCAAAACATTTCTTATGTCACGCAAAGACCACCCAACTGCCGATGTTGTATACACATTTGTCAAAAATGATTTTCCAAGCATAAGTCTTGGAACAGTTTATAGAAACCTTTCCTTTCTTGTGGAGCATGGCGAAGCCGTTACTGTTCCATGTGAGGACGGTTTCGTTCATTACGATGCCAATACGAAGCCGCATCTGCATTTTCAGTGCAGAAGGTGTAAATGTTTAATTGATATCACCAATCCATCTGACAATGAAATCCTTGAAAACCTCGGAGCTAATGTTTCATCACATTTTCCGGGCAAAATCGAGGCTGGTTCAGTCTGCTTCTATGGATTGTGTGAAAAATGTGCTTCGGAAAATTAACGTTTTTACAAGTCAGCAAAATAAAAAATAGTAATCATTCCTATTTTTATTGACAAGCTGATTTATTTCTGTTATATTCTAGTTACGAACTGATGAAACATTTTCAGAAGTTCCGATAAGTAGATTTCAGGCTCATGCCTGTTATGTTTATAAACGAAAGGAGATTATTATTATGAAGTATGTATGTACAGTTTGTGGTTATGTTTATGAAGGAGAATCTCTTCCAGCAGATTTTGTCTGTCCAGTATGTAAGGCACCTGCAAGCAAGTTTGCTGCACAGACAGGAGAAAGAGAATGGGCTGCTGAGCACGTTGTTGGCGTAGCTAAGGGCGTAAGCGAGGATATCGTTGCTGACCTTAGAGCTAACTTTGAAGGTGAATGTTCAGAAGTTGGTATGTACCTTGCTATGGCAAGAGTTGCTCACAGAGAGGGTTATCCAGAAATCGGTCTTTACTATGAGAAGGCTGCTTGGGAAGAAGCTGAGCATGCTGCTAAGTTCGCTGAACTTCTCGGCGAAGTTGTAACAGACAGCACTAAGAAGAATCTTGAGATGAGAGTTGAAGCTGAAAACGGTGCAACAGCAGGTAAGACTGACCTTGCTAAGAGAGCTAAGGCTGCTAACCTTGACGCAATCCATGATACAGTTCATGAGATGGCTCGTGACGAGGCTAGACATGGTAAGGCATTCGAGGGACTTCTTAAGAGATACTTTGGTTAATTGTAACCTTAATAGAATCGCATAATATAAGGATTCAAAGAGGAATAAGTTTTTGGACTTATTCCTCTTTTTTAATTGTGGTTTTCTGAATATGTAATTGTCAGAAAACTGTCCTTTAGAAATTGTCCGAACATAATTGATATTATAATAAATCCCTCGCCTGCCTGACTATATTATTAAGAATCCATATATTATTAAGTGTTTTTTCTCATTGTATCATAATTATCTTTATATGCTTCTTTGGTTTAGTGATACATTTATATATCACTAATGATGTTTAATTGTAATATATTTGTCATTTAACTGCCAATCTATAATTAATTAATATTGGGAGGTGATTATCATGGCAAAAGAACCATTAATAATAAAAAAGCGTGGCGAAGATGGAAACAAACTTATATCAGTCAGAATCAAAGAAGACACATTAGAAGCACTCGATAAACTTGCTTCTGAATCTAATTATTCAAGAAATGAACTGATAAATATAATTTTAAAATATGGAATCGATAATATAAAAATCGAATAGTTTGAATCTAGCGCATAAAAATGCCATAAGACAAATACTTTTTTCAGTATTTGCCCTATGGCTGTTTTTTAATTATATTTGCGTTTCATAATTGTTGAAACAGAAATTCCTGATACGCCAAGCATTAATAACCATATAAATATGCATGTTATCACCTGTCTGTGGTGCGCTGTTTCCAGACACATTTTCAGTCGTTTTATCTTCTGTTGTATCTGAAGCTGCAGCTTCTGTCTTATCTTCTGTTGCTGGCTCGTCAGTATTATCATTATCCTTTGGAGTATCTATAACTTCACTATCAAGTACCGGAATAGTCTTTACATCTTTGTTGCCACAGTAAATGCACACTGCTTCCTTCTGACCTTCTGATGTTGATGTAGGCTCTTTAACAACAACATACTCGCCATACTTATGACCTGTTGCTGCTATGCCCTCTGTCTTCTTATCATTACAGTTCTTGCATGTATATGTCTTTACTCCTGCTTCTGTACAGGTTGCCTTCTTTGTAACGACACCTTCATCATATGCGTGGCCTGTTGCTGCTATGCTCTCTGTTTTCTTATCATTGCAGTTCTTGCATGTATATGTCTTTACCCCTGCTTCTGTACAGGTTGCCTTCTTTGTAACGACACCTTCATCATATGCGTGGCCTGTTGCTGCTATGCTCTCTGTTTTCTTATCATTGCAGTTCTTGCATGTATATGTTTTTACTCCTGCTTCTGTACAGGTTGCCGCTTTGGTAACGACACCATCATCATATGCATGGCCTGTTGCCTTGATAACATCAGTTGTAATAACTTCTCCACAATCCTTGCATGTTATTGTCTGTTCTCCATCTTCTGTACAAGTTGCCGGAATTATTGTAAGCTCTGTATTTTTATGTGTACACTCTGTTTTATTAATCAGATTATCAAAGCCTATGTCCTCAAGGAATAATTCGCCCTTCAGGAGCATTAACTGTGCCCCTGTAATCGCACGTCCAAGCATTGAATTACAAAATTCCTGCATATAACTGTTATCCATTACAGATGATGAGCCCATTGTTCTGGTAAATACATATGTAGTCTCATCTAATACATATTCTGATGGTTTAAATGCTGTTGTTGTCGCATTTAAACTCTTCATACTGGAAAAATCCACGTAAGTTAATGTTGGCTGTGATACAACTGATTTTGTTTTCATATTATATGAGAATCGCATTGTAGCTTTAATTCCCATAAAATTTGAATCACCATACTCATATTCAAACAGCAGTACATCAGGATTATTTGTTTTATAATATAATTTCGTTGTTCCTACCTTTCCATCATCAAATGTTTCTGTATCAGATATGGTGTATGTAGAACTTGAATATGTTCCGTTACTCTTTATATAGTCCCTTATTTTTTGCGGCGCACCATCATCACTTGCTACTGCTGAAAGTGAGAAATTCTGCAGAACAAAGACTGATGAAATCAATACTATTGTACATATAGCCAAAATTGTCTTTAACTTTTTTCATACTGCCTCCTGTTTTACGCTTTGTCAAATATTATCATGCCACCAGTCATCACCTGATTCACGCACAATAATACAAGCTTAATAAATGTATTTACATGTGCCAGTTTTTCTTATCTCCCATCATCCCCCCCTCTTTTGTATTACACATGTATATCATCTTATATATGTGATTGTATTATAAAGAGTACTTATTTGTCAACTTAAATAAATAATAAAGTTTATTTCTGTCGCCCTTTTCCTTGAATTCGACAATCTTAAATAGTATAATTTTGTTATGATTTATTGTGTAATTAAATATTTGTAGAGAAGGAGATATGGATTATGGTTTCATGGAACAATTTAGACACACTTTCATCTTACAAGGAGTTAGCAGATGTTAAGCCAGCCTGTCTTACAGAGGTTATGTCTGGTGATAATGGTGCAGAACGCGTTAAGAATTACAGCATACCTATGGCTGCCGGCCTTTCATATAACTATGCATCTAAGCAGGTTGATGAAAATGTACTTGCTGCACTTGAAAAGCTCGCTGATGAGGCACAGCTTGCAGACAAGTTTAAGGCTTTATATAACGGAGAAGTTGTTAACACTGGTGAGAAGAGACTTGTTCTCCATCATATGACAAGAGGTCAGTTAGGTGACGCAGTTGAAGCTGATGGCGTTGATAAGAGAACATTTTACAAGACTCAGCAGGAAAGAATTGCAGAATTTGCTAACAAGGTACATAACGGTGAGATTACTAATGCAGCCGGCGAGAAGTTTACAACTGTTGTCCAGATTGGTATCGGCGGAAGCGACCTCGGTCCCCGTGCAATGTACATAGCACTTGAGAACTGGGCTAAGAAGAACAATGCATTTAAGATGGAAGCTAAGTTCATCAGCAATGTTGATCCTGATGACGCAGCCGCAGTGCTTGCTTCTACTGATGTTGCACATTCTATATTCGTACTTGTTTCCAAGTCAGGAACAACTCTTGAGACTCTTACTAATGAATCATTTGTTAAGGATGCATTAAAGAAGGCAGGACTTGATCCTTCTAAGCATATGATTGCCGTAACAAGCGAGACTTCACCACTTGCCAAGAGTGATGATTATTTAGACGCATTTTTCATGGATGATTATATCGGAGGTCGTTTCTCTTCTACTTCATCAGTTGGCGGTGCAGTACTATCACTTGCTTTCGGACCTGAAGTATTTGCAGAATTCCTTGATGGTGCTGCAGAGGAGGACAAGTTATCAGCTAATCCTGGTATGCGCAAGAACCCAGAGATGTTAGATGCCCTTATCGGTATATACGAAAGAAATGTATTAGGTTATCCTTGTACAGCCGTTCTTCCATATTCACAGGCTTTAAGCCGTTTCCTGCTCATCTTCAGCAGCTTGATATGGAATCTAACGGTAAGTCAGTAAACAGATTTGGTGAGCCTGTTACTTATCCTACAGGACCTGTTATCTTTGGTGAACCGGGAACTAACGGACAGCATTCATTCTATCAGCTTCTTCATCAGGGAACTGACATTGTGCCATTACAGTTCATCGGATTTAAGAACAACCAGTTAGAAACAGATGTTACAATTCAGGACAGCACAAGCCAGCAGAAGCTTTGTGCAAATGTTGCTGCTCAGATTGTCGCATTTGCATGCGGAAAGTCAGATGAGAACCTTAACAAGAACTTCAAGGGCGGAAGACCTTCAAGCATTATTATCGGAGACAAGCTTACTCCTAAGACACTTGGTGCTTTACTTGCCCACTTCGAGAACAAGATTATGTTCAGGGATTCGTATGGAACATTAACAGCTTCGACCAGGAAGGTGTTCAGCTTGGTAAAGTACTTGCCAAGAAGGTACTTGCTCATGATACAGATGGTGCTTTAAAAGTATATAGTGATTTACTTAATATCTAACGAAAAAGTCAGGGACTTAAGTTTCATTAAGTCCCTGACTATTATTTTTCTAACACACTTATTCTTTTTTTCCAACAACTCTACAAATTCATTCTTTAAATGTTCCGGCAACAATGACTCCATACACATATTAATAAATTTGTCTTTCTTCTTAACAATACTTTCAATCATTTTTTCAGCCGATACTTTGGAAATTCCACATTTCTCAGCATATATCAGAAAATCTTTTCTTCTTATGTTCTGCTTTTTTCCATTCATTGTAAGTGCAAATTGTTCTTTATCTTCCGGCATTATCAGATTAACCGGAAGCAGGTCATATGCTGGAGAAAGAATATATTCTCCACTTCCTTCTTCGGTCTCTATAAGAGAAAAAATTCTTCAAATGCATATCAGAATTACCAACTACATATGAAAAAACTATTCTAAGATATAACTCCGTCATATCCAGACCTTGTCTGCTTGAATACTTGTCTACTATTTTAGCACATCTCTCATATGAGCCTTTATATTTATCCTGCGTAAGTCTTAAATCCAACTGACAAAAAATCTTCCATAGCTATCAATTGAACATTATCTTTACTTATCTTACGGTCAATTCTTTTTTGTAATATACGCATAACTACCATTGTTCTGAATTAACGCATGTGGCACAGTTACTATCCCCACAATATCTGCCATACACATAACAAGCTGCTCTGCCTCAGGTAACGCCTCAAATTCATCAACCCGTGGTTTCAGAATGAATCCCGTTGGATAATTAACCATCGTAAGTCTTGCTTTCGTCTTTTCAGAGAACAAATGTAACGATAATTTTTTCTGAACGCCAGTAACTGTATATCCTTTTGTTGTAGCTTCTAAAGCTATTTTTTCTATTATACTTTTATTTATATCGATTTCCGGAATCTCATTTGTTCCAAAAAGTTTTTTAATACATTTTTTATGCAAGCCGTCTATTCCGCCATTATTTAATGTTTTTCCGCAACATAAACAATTCATTCCTTCACCTCTTTTATGCTGACATTTCCTATACAATCCTTACAAGAAACAATAAGCAGACCAAATCTATCCTGTATATTTATTTTCCAATTTCTACTCACAACCTGAAGCATCCACCCCTCTGGAATAAGTCCATCAAAAAAAGGAAATAATGTTTTCGAAGTATATGTCTGTTTGTAAAGCGGCATTGTAAGCGATACCGCACTAGCACCATAAGATTCAATATAATCACTGTCATAACTAAACAAATATCCATCATCTGTTTCACATAATTCCCCTGCATATACATTTCTAACATACACATAGGCAGTCCTTAAAATCTCCATTATTTTTCCTTTCTTCCTGGTACTGCTTCCATTCCAAACATTGATAATGCAACATTAACTTTATCCATTCTTACTGTTTCTTTTCCCTGCTCCAATTCCCGGACAAATCTTAATCCCAATCCTGAACGAATCGCAAATTCTTCCTGAGTAAGACCATTTGCTTTTCTATTTTGTTTTATAAACTCAGCAATTTTGTTCATTATTATTCCCTCTTCTTGTCTGTATATACATTTTATTACACCTTTTCGGGTATAATGTCAATATTTTTTAAGCAAAAAGCACCCGATAGGGTATATTTCATCAACAAAATTGTATATTACACCCCTAAAGGGTATAAAAATAGCAGAGACTTAAATTTCAAGTCCCTGCCTTTTTTCTAATATATTACTGTTCATTAAAAAGTGCTGTTGAAAGATATCTGTCACCTGAATCTGGAAGAAGTGCAACAATTGTCTTTCCTGCATTCTCTGGGCGGGCTGCAAGTATCTGTGCTGCCTTAAGTGCTGCACCTGAAGAGATACCAACAAGTATACCCTCGCTCTTTGCAAAACTTCTACCCTCTACGAATGCATCTTCATTCTCGATTGTGATAACTTCATCATATATCTTAGTATTAAGTGTATCTGGAACAAATCCTGCACCAATACCCTGAATCTTATGTGGTCCTGCCTCTCCCTTTGAAAGAACCGGGCTTGTAGCTGGCTCTACAGCAACAATCTTTACATCCGGGTTCTGTGACTTAAGGTATTCACCAACACCTGTAACAGTTCCGCCTGTACCCACACCTGCAACAAATATATCAACCTTTCCTTCTGTCTGCTCCCAGATTTCAGGACCTGTTGTAGCCTTATGAACTGCTGGGTTAGCTGGATTTACAAACTGGCCTAAGATTACTGAACCAGGATTCTGCTCCTTTAATTCCTCAGCCTTAGCGATAGCACCCTTCATACCCTTAGCGCCTTCTGTAAGAACAATCTCTGCACCATAAGCCTTAAGAAGATTTCTTCTCTCAACTGACATTGTATCTGGAAGAGTAAGAACTGCTCTGTATCCCTTAGCAACTGCAACTGCAGCAAGACCAATACCTGTATTACCTGATGTTGGCTCTATAATCATTGCTCCTGGCTTAAGCTCACCCTTCTTCTCAGCATCCTCAATCATAGCAAGGGCAACCCTGTCCTTAACTGAACCAGCCGGGTTAAGATACTCAAGCTTTGTAAGAAGTGTAACTCCTTCAATTCCTGCATTCTTAGCGTAACGGCTTGCGTTAAGAAGAGGTGTGTTTCCAATAAGTTCCAATGCACTGTTAATTACTTTACTCATACTAATCCTCCTTGTTTTGCGAAGCAAAATCCGAGTCCTTTGACGAGGAGAGGATTTTAGCCTCCTTGTATTGAATGCATTTGCAAATATGCTTTGCGTTCCCATTAACCTACTAACTTGATGTGTAAATGTGTTGTTGAATATAAAATACCACTATCAGCCCTCAATGTCAACACCATTTTCATGACGAGTTTTAACCATTGCATCATGTGTAATATCTTTAATAACTTCACTGGCAATTATAAGTCCTACAACAGATGGTACAAATGCGGTTGAACCCGGAATATCGCGTCTTTCTGTACATTTGTGGGCTGCTCCCGGAGGACATATACAGTTAGTACGACAGCTGATTCCCATATCCTCAATAGGACGAACGGGCTTTTCCTTAGAGTATACGACCTTAAGGTGCTTAACATTCCTCTTCTTTAATTCTCTTCTCATAACTTTGGCAAGCGGGCATACCGATGTCTTATATATATCAGCAACCTCAAATTCCGCCGGATTAAGCTTATTACCAGCACCCATACTGCTTATAATCGGGGTTCCTGCTTCCTGACACGCCATTACAAGTGCAATCTTAGCCGTTACAGTATCAACTGCATCAACTACATAATCATATTTTGAAAAATCAAACTGATCTTTAGTCTCCGGAAGGAAAAAACATTTGTGTACAGTAACCTCACAATTCGGATTAATATCATGAATTCTCTCTTTGCACACATCTGTCTTATACTGTCCTATTGTTTTTTTCTTGTTGCAATAATCTGTCTGTTTAAATTAGTAAGACAAACCTTATCATCATCTATCACATCAATCGCACCTACTCCGCTTCTTACAAGTGCCTCCACTGTATATCCACCAACGCCGCCTACACCAAATACTGCGACACGGGAATTCTCTAATATATCCATAGCTTCTTTACCAAACAGAAGCTCTGTTCTTGAAAACTGATTTAACATAGTTTGTCCTTTCTTTACTTTTTGTATCTAGATTTTAATTCCTACTTATATGGTATGTCAATAATATTACTATCAATTTATCTTATAACAAAACCCCTAATAATTACATTTTCATGTAATCATCAGGGGCCTTTAGTTTTATAATCTTAGCAACACCTTTTCTTTACAAAAGCTATTACATCATCATTTTTTGACATAATATCAAAATCTTCCTCCATCTCTCCGATTGACAACCACTTAAATACTTTATCTCCAATTTCAAATTCATCCTTATCCATATATTCTGGCAACTCATCTAATCTAATCATATATAACTTATGATTATAAATCTTATATACTCCATCACTTACAGAATATTTGCAATGCTTTGCCTGAGCTATATATTTGGTAAATAATTGTATTTTTAGTAAATTACTTATACTCAAATCAATATTTTCTTTATTATTATTCTGTGTACTTCTAAAATAAGGAAACAGCCAGCACTTCCATCTATTATCATATATTTGCAAAAATCTATTATTATTTTTTATTGCAGCTAAAGAAAATTCATGAAAAGTCTCTGTTGTTATCTCAGCTACTAATTGTAGAATTTTAAGTAAATCTCTTTCTGTTAATTTTCCTATTTTACGGTCAAGATTCCACTCACTTATACTTATTATTCTATCAATTCTTGCCCATGAAACTTTACTAAGTCCTGTCTGCTCCCAATCAGTTATCTCTATACTATAAGGAGTTTCCTTATCTTTACTTGTAACATACATAGCCAAAATAGCGATTTCATCATCATTAATTACAATTGCCGGGCGATGTTTCACAATATTACTATTTTCAAAAGGAAAATGCGTCCACCATACATCACCTATGTTATACTTTCCCATTATTCTTCTCCTCTTGCTGATAAACAGCCTCCCACTCATCTTCTTTCATCCACTCCTCTTCTAATGTAAGTTCTTCGGCTTTAATTGCATTTGAATATATATTATTATAATTGGCATTCATGAAATCCTTAAAATCCTGTATTGTTCTAATTGCTTCCATATTACACCTCTTAAAATTTATAAATTATATTATATATCTTACACTATATCAACAACGGTTTCAACTTTTATTTTATTCATATTCAAATATTATTATTTATAGTAAAAATTTCAATAATTATTAATTTTATATAAAATGCTTGCATTATCAAACCATTTGTTATATTATCATGTCAACAAGATGTAGTTTTTAATACTACATGTCATTATAAGAGGAGGGATTTATTATGACAACTTTTGCACCAGCACTTCATTTACAGAATGATAATATACACACTAAGATAAAGGCACAGATGATTATTAAAGATCCTGGCAGTTCGATGACACATTTTATTGGCATGCTTTGCGCAATTGCAGGATTATTCCCACTTATTCTTAAAGCAGCCTCTTATGGAACAACCGTTTCTGTTGTTTCAATGACTGTATTTATGGTAAGTATGATTCTTCTATATGCAGCAAGCACAACTTATCACACATTTGATATATCAAGTAATGTCAATATTGTGCTGAAAAGGCTTGATCACTGCATGATTCCTGTTCTTATCGCAGGCTCATACACTCCAGTCTGCCTAATTGTACTTCATAATATATATGGCTATGTTATGTTTGGAATTGTGTGGGGAATCGCCATTCTTGCTATCGCATTCAAGCTTCTCTGGGTAACTTGTCCTAAGTGGATATCTTCAGTTCTCTACATTGTAATGGGCTGGACATGTGTTATGGCTCTTCCTCAGATATATTCAGCACTTGCCGGAGCCGCTTTCTTCTGGCTTCTCGCCGGCGGAATCTTCTACACTGTTGGCGGCGTAATATATGCAGTTAAGATGCCTGCATTTAATGCAAATCATCCTAATTTCGGAACACATGAAATCTTTCATGTATTTGTTATGGCTGGAAGTCTCTGCCACTTCATACTGATGTATAACTTCGTTGCTATTATGTAATCACCACACACCCATAAAATATGTAAGCGGCGGATTCCCGCCGCCTTTATCTATATTAAGCACCTGCTTTGCCCTTTCAGGCGTTATCCCACTTATATAATGGAGACTGCCGGCTGTTTCTCCGCACACATTGCTTGTAAAATCATAAGCAGGTGCTGATTTTACACGTATTGTCAACAATTACTCGCCGAGGTAATCCATAGGATTCACAGGAATACCGTCCTTTGTCATTGCAAAATATATTCCTGGGCCCTCTTCTTTATAGTATGCTGTTGGCTCGGCCACGGTACCAAGAAGCTGACCGGCTGTAACTGTATCTCCAATCTTAACATTCACATCTGAAAGCATACCAGTTGTCATCTCATATCCATTACCTGCTGCAACCCTTACAGTAAGTCCTGTTTCAGTATTCTCTGCAACATCAACAACTACACCTGATACCGCTGCACATACCTTAGTTCCAACATCTGAAGCAACTACCATACCAGGACTGCATTTGTACATGCCAAGAGTCTTAAAATACACAGTAGAATCCATATTATATCCAAGCGTAACAGTTCCGCTGACAGGCCAGTATATAAGCTCTCCCCTGGTCAAATGTATACTTACTTATAGCATTTGCCATAACCTCAGCTTCAGTCATAGGCTTGACCGCCTGTTCCTCTGTCTCCGGCTCCTTTGTCTGCTCCGTAACCTCATCCTCAGTTCCATCACCATCATCAGACATGCTTGCTCTTGCGTTGGCATTAATAATATCATCATCACCAACAGTTGGTTCTTCCACTGGAATATCAGGGTCATCATCTGTCTTGATAGCCACATTTCCTTCAGTTTCATTCAGATTCACAAGATTATTGTTCTTAGATTTCCTAACATTCTGTGCTACTGAAAATATCCCAAACACAAGTGCAACAATAACTGCCAGCGTAATAACCGCTGACACAACCTTAACCTTGTCGGTTCCTCGCGTTCTTACATTCGCCATACTAACATCCTCCTATCATTTCGCAAAGCTTTGATGTTAATATGTTTTCCAGATTCGTAAAGTTTATACTGTTTTTTAAATGTAAAACCCCGCACACAAAGTGCGGGGAAATATTCAATAATCTTCTGACAAATCCAATATTACATCTCAACAGGAGTCTTAGTAAGCTTCCAGATTTCTGTAGCATACTCTTCAATAGTTCTGTCTGATGAGAACTTACCTGCCTTGGCTGTATTAGTCATAACAGTCTTGGCCCAGCCGTTAGTATCTCTGTATCTCTCATCAATCTTTCTCTGAGCCTCTGCATATGAACGGAAGTCCTTAAGAATAAAGTAAGTATCTGCTCTTCTGCCTCCATCATTGTTAAGAAGAGAATTGTAGATATCTCTGAACATCTCTGTATCGTCTGGAGAATATTTTCCATTGATAAGTTCCATAAGAACATCTCTTATTTCCTGATCATTGTTAAAGATTTCCATAGGATCATATCCGCCCTCATTCTCGAAACGTATAACTTCATCAGAGCTGAGACCAAATATCTGTGCATTTTCAGCACCAACTTCATTAACAATCTCAACATTTGCTCCGTCCATAGTACCAAGAGTAATGGCACCGTTAAGCATGAACTTCATGTTACCTGTACCTGAAGCCTCCTTAGAAGCTGTAGATATCTGCTCACTTACGTCTGCTGCTGCAAATATAAGCTCACCATTAGATACTCTGTAGTTCTCAATGAATACAACCTTAATCTTGCCCTTGATAGAAGCATCATTATTAATAACGTTAGCTACATTATTGATAAGCTTGATTGTCTGCTTAGCAATCTTGTATCCTGCTGCTGCCTTGGCACCAAAGATAAATGTCCTTGGAACCATATCATAATCAGGATTTCTCTTAATCTGATTGTACAAATACATAACATGTAAGATATTAAGTAACTGTCTCTTATACTCATGAAGTCTCTTAACCTGTACATCGAAGATAGAATTAGGATCAACATCAATTCCGTTATTTTCCTTGATATACTTGGCAAGACGAACCTTGTTCTTATACTTAATCTGCATGAAATCCTGCTGAGCCTTAGGATCATCAACATAGAGCATAAGCTTTTCAAGCTGGCTTAAATCTGTAACCCATCCATCACCAATCTTATCTGTAATCCAATCAGAAAGAAGTGGGTTAGCATGCTTTAAGAATCTTCTCTGAGTAATACCGTTTGTCTTGTTGTTAAACTTCTCTGGCATCATTTCATAGAAATCTCTTAACTCCTGCTTCTTTAAGATTTCTGTGTGGAGCTTTGCAACACCATTAACAGAATATCCGGCAACAATTGCAAGATTAGCCATCTTAACCTGTCCATCATAGATAATAGCCATCTTACGAACCTTATCCTGATTTCCAGGATATTTAGCCTTAATCTCTTCTACGAAACGACGGTTAATCTCTTCTACAATCTGGTAAATTCTTGGAAGAAGTCTTGAGAATAACTCAATAGGCCACTTCTCAAGTGCCTCAGCCATAATTGTATGGTTAGTATAAGCAACAGTCTTAGTTGTGATATCCCATGCCTCATCCCATTCAAGTCCGTTCTCATCCATAAGGATACGCATAAGCTCTGCAACTGCAACAGTTGGGTGTGTATCATTAAGCTGGAAAGTAACCTTCTTATAAATGTTCTTAACATCCCCATTATTCATTGACTTATATCTGTCAACAGCTCTCTGTACACTTGCTGATACGAAGAAATACTGCTGCTTAAGTCTTAATTCCTTACCGGCATAATGGTTATCATTAGGATAAAGTACCTCAACGATATTCTTTGCAAGGTTCTCCTCCTCGATAGCCTTCTGGTAATCACCCTTATCAAAAGAGTTAAGGTTAAATGTATTAACAGGCTCTGCGTCCCAGATTCTAAGAGAGTTAACAGTGTTATTGCCATACCCAAGAACCGGAATATCATATGGAACAGCGATTACAGAACGGTAATCTTCCTGAACGAACATATCTCTTCCAGTCTTTTCATCTCTGTAAGAACGTACATATCCACCAAATTTAACTTCATATCTGTATTCAGATCTCTTAATTTCAAATGGGTTGCCATCCTTTAACCAGTTATCAGGAACCTCTACCTGATATCCGTCCTTAATCTCCTGCTTGAACATACCATACTTATAACGGATACCACATCCATATGCAGGATATTCAAGAGTTGCTAAAGAATCCATGAAACATGCTGCAAGACGTCCAAGACCACCATTACCAAGAGCTGCATCCGGCTCCTGATCCTCGATAACATTAATATCAAGACCAAGCTCGTCAAGAGCTTCCTTAATCTCATCATAAGCACAGAGATTAATCATGTTGTTACCAAGTGCACGTCCCATAAGGAACTCCATGGACATGTAGTAAACCATCTTAGGATCGTCCTTCTCATACTGCTTATGGGTGGCAATCCATTTATCAATAATAATATCCTTAACAGCATAAGAAACTGCCTGGAAAACTTCCTGATCATTAGCCTCTTCAATATTCTTTCTATAAAGAGACTTACAATTACTGATTACATTCTTCTTGAATTCTTCCTTACTGAAATTCTGTGTTAAACTTGTCGCCATGTATTTAAAACTCCCTTCTGAATATGGACGGCTCCCCAATACGCCGATATATCCTGTAAAAAAACTATAATCCGCCCCACAATAGATGTTTTAATTATACATAATAATATTTACAAATGCAAACTTTATTATTCAAAAAAGCTGTGCGCCAGCCCCAAAGACCAGCACACAGCTTCATATAACTTTTATTCAATTACCTGCATTAAGCAAGCTTCTCAACAGCAAGTGTAACCTTCTCGCCGTTGATATCCCACTCTTTTCTCAAAGCCTGCAGTCTTTCCAGTGATAATATCCTGTGCAAGAACTACTGTCTTAACCTGAGCGGCATTCTTATTAACTATATCAGCTATCTTGTCGTTGCCTGATACATAGAGATTAATCTTATCCATAACCTCAAAGCCAGCGTCCTTACGCATAGTCTGAACCTTAGAGATAACCTCTCTTACGAAACCTTCCTCGATAAGCTCTGGAGTAAGGTTAGTATCAAGAACGACTGTGATTCCCTTGTCGCTGCTTGCAACAAATCCTTCCTTCTGAGTCATCTCGATAAGAACATCGTCCTTAGAAAGCTCGATTGTCTGACCTTCAACATTTAACTTGAAGCTTCCTGACTCGTTAAGCTTATCCATAGTTGCGTTACCGTCAACCTCTGTAAGAGCTGTTCTGATTGCATTAAGAAGCTTTCCGTACTTAGGTCCGAGAGTCTTCATCTGTGGCTTGAATGAGTATGATGTAAACGCTCTGACATCATCTGTGTATTCAACTTCCTTAACATTAAGCTCATCAGCGATAATAGCTGTGTAGAACTCATCATGCTTCCATTCTGCCTTAATAAACATCTTGCGGATTGGCTGACGGTTTTTGATATTAGTTGAATTACGGCATGCACGTCCGATAACAACTGCGTCTAATACATCATCCATAGTTTCCTCAAGCTTTTTGTCAATGAACTGCTCATTAACCTTAGGGAAGTCGCATAAATGTATTGAAATAGGCGCATTTTTATCAATGCTGCATACAAGATTTCTATAAATGCTTTCTGTCATGAATGGAACCATTGGTGCAGAAATCTTAGCAAGAGTTACAAGTGTTGTGTAAAGTGTCATGTAAGCATTAATCTTATCCTGCTCCATTCCCTTAGCCCAGAATCTTTCACGGCTTCTTCTGACATACCAGTTAGAAAGCTCGTCAGTGAAGTCCTCAAGCGCTCTTGCAGTCTCTGTAATCTTGTAGTTCTCAAGGTTAGTATCAACGAATTTAACCAAAGAATTAAGCTTTGATAATAACCATTTGTCCATAACTGAAAGCTTGTCATATTCAAGCTGATACTTAGTAGCATCAAAATTATCAATATTAGCATACAGTACAAAGAATGCATATATGTTCCAGAATGTTCCCATGAACTTTCTCTGACCTTCTGAAACCCACTCATCCTTGAATCTGTTAGGAACCCAAGGAGCTGAATTCTCGTAGAAGTACCAACGGATTGCGTCCGCACCATGCTTCTGTAATGCGTCAACTGGGTCAACAGCGTTACCCTTTGATTTACTCATCTTCTGTCCATCTGCATCCTGAACATGTCCGAGAACGATAACATTCTCATATGGAGCTTTGTTAAAGAGCAGTGTTGAGATAGCAAGTAATGAGTAGAACCATCCTCTTGTCTGGTCAACAGCTTCAGATATGAACTTAGCTGGGAACTGCTGCTCGAATAATTCTTTATTCTCAAATGGATAGTGGTGCTGTGCAAATGGCATTGAACCTGAATCGAACCAGCAGTCGATAACTTCTGGAACTCTCTTCATTGTTCCCTGACACTTAGGACACTTACATGTAACTGCATCAACATATGGTCTGTGAAGCTCAATATTATCTGGACAATTGTCTGACTTTTCTTTAAGTTCTTCGATACTTCCGATAGACATCATCTCACCGCAGTCCTCACACTGCCAGATATTAAGAGGTGTACCCCAGTATCTGTTTCGTGAAATTCCCCAGTCCTGAACATTTTCAAGCCATGCTCCGAAACGTCCTGTACCGATTGTCTCTGGAATCCAGTTGATTGTCTTATTATTAGCAATTAAGTTAGCCTTAACTTCTGGGTCTGTCATCTTGATAAACCATGACTCTCTTGCATAGTAGATAAGTGGTGTATCACATCTCCAGCAATGAGGATATTCATGCTCTACCTTAGGTGCTGAGAAGAGGATTCCTCTGCCCTCAAGTTCCTTAAGAACCTCAACATCACAGTTGATAGCGCCTGCTTCCATCTCTTTCTTAGTTGGCTTAGCACGCATTCCTGCAAATGGAGTCTCAGGCTTCATAACACCAGCCTCGTCTACCATCTGAACAAATGGAGCGTCATATTTTCTACCAACTCTTGCATCGTCTTCACCAAATGCAGGTGCAATATGAACGATACCAGTACCATCTTCCATAGTTACATAATTATCGCAGTATACGAAAAATGCTTTCTTGTGCTGCTTGTCAGCGGCATCCTTTGCACACTGGTAAAGTGGCTCATATTCCTTATATTCAAGGTCTTTACCCTTATATTCTTCAATAATCTCATAAGCAGGAGTTCCTTCTTCTCTCTCGATTCCTCCAAGAACCTTGTCAAGAAGTGCCTTTGCCATGATGTATGTGAATCCATCTGCTGCCTTAACTCTTGCATAAGTCTCATCTGGATTAACACAAAGAGCAATATTAGAGCAGAGTGTCCAAGGAGTTGTTGTCCATGCAAGGAAATATGCATCTTCTCCAACAATCTTGAATCTTACAACTGCTGTACGCTCTTTTACAGCCTTATATCCCTGTGCAACCTCATGAGAAGAAAGAGGTGTACCACATCTTGGACAGTAAGGAACAATCTTAAAACCTTTATAAAGAAGTCCCTTATCCCAAATCTGCTTTAAAGCCCACCATTCAGACTCAATAAAGTTATTGTCATATGTGATGTATGGGTTCTCCATATCAGCCCAGAAACCTACTGTAGATGAGAAATCCTCCCACATACCCTTGTATTTCCATACAGATTCCTTACAATGCTTGATAAATGGCTCAAGACCATACTCTTCAATCTGTTCCTTGCCATCAAGTCCGAGCTTCTTTTCAACTTCAAGTTCAACAGGAAGACCATGTGTATCCCATCCTGCCTTACGTGGAACCATGTATCCTTTCATTGTACGGTATCTTGGAATCATATCCTTAATAACTCTTGTAAGTACATGTCCAATATGAGGCTTACCATTAGCCGTTGGAGGACCATCATAGAATGTGTAAGTTGGGCCTTCCTTTCTGTTATCAATACTCTTCTGGAAGATATCATTGTCTTTCCAGAACTTTTCAACTTCTTTTTCTCTGTCTACGAACTTCATATCCGCAGAAACTTTCTGATAAATCATTGCAGCTTCCTTTCTTGCCTTGTGGCTTATATTTTCTAGTACATTACGGGCATTCGTCATAAATCTGTCATACAAGCAAGCCTGATGGCTGCCTGCAGACTCATTGCTTACGAAAAAAGCCCCTCTGCCGTAATACAACAGAGGGGTAACATACTTATCCTAAAATCTGAATGATTACGACATACTATCATATGCGTCCCCTGGCTTTAACCTGACGATGGGATTACCGTCCCCGCTTAGTCTCGTAATGATTTCAGCGAAGATGCTCAGAAGTGATGTTCAGATGGATAGTACTCGCACCGGCTCTCACCATCCCGGCTCGCTCATGCTTTTCACTCCAACCTACTGTCTTCGTCAATGCATTTGATTAGATTTTATATAATGAATGTTTAGTTGTCAAGCTGATTCTTAGCCACAATTCTCATAATCAAATCAACGCTTCCATCAATTCCATAAGTAGAACTGTTAATTGTGAGGTCGTAATTATCTGCTTCGCCCCACTTCTTGCCTGTATAGAATGCGTATCTTTTAAGATGTGCCTTATCCTCTTTTGAAACATACTTCGCAGCCTGCTTATAAGTAAGCTTCTCTTTGCTTGTATGGTAAGTTCTCTGTATACGCAGCTTCTTAGGAGCTGTGATAAATATCTTATATGAGGAATGTGGTTCTTAGTAAGAATATTATCCGCATATCTTCCCATGATAACATATGGTTCCTGCTTTGCTAAATCAACAAGCTTCTTAGATGTATTAAAGAACTGTACATCAGACCTTGAAAGACCATGGTACTTCTTAAAATCTCTCCACCACTGAGCCGGTGTTCTTGCTGTTTTATTCTGGAATAAAAGCTCTGTCAGTTTCTTCATGTTCTTCATTACGCTGTAATATCTCGTTCATGATAGATACATCATAATAGCTGATTCTTAACTTATCAGCAAGCCTGAAACCTATATCTGTTCCGGCACAGCCATATGAACGACCTATACATATAATAAGATTGTCGTCCTTTCCAAATCTGTTTGCAAGATTGGACATGTTAAGCTCTGCATGCTCCGGGTCAATAATATCATTTCCCTCTCTCGCTTCCTGCATAGCCATTGCTTCATCAAATATCTCACCATATTCATGCATTATTTCTTTATGAAGCTGAGGATTCTTTTTAGTGGTTCTTGCCATATTACTTATAAGAGCAAGCTCACTTCTAAGAACTGAAGAATCCGCACTGGATTTAATCAAATCTCTTAAATCATTAATACATTTTTCCTTGTTTCCCTGATATACACGTCCCAGATTAGAACCTGTAGCTTTATATACTTTCTCGTCCAGTGCGTATATTCTGTTCGCAAGTTCAGTTATTTTATCATTATCTGCCATAATGCGCACCTCCTAATTATATAAAGAATAATAGTGTGTCAATAAGGAATACCGGTACAAGGCAGCACAATGACCACACAATATAACCAAAGAAGCTTGGCATCTTAACACCATTTTCATCTGATATTGACTTAACCATGAAATTAGGTGCATTACCGATATAAGTCATCGCTCCCATAAATACCGCGCCACATGATATTGCCGTAAGCATTTTTGCAGGAACAACTCAAGAGCTGTTGTAAGTCCTGACGCGAATCCCATTGAACCAGCCGTTGTAAGGAATACAAGGTAAGTTGGTGTATTATCAAGGAAACTTGAAAGTGCACCTGTTACCCAGAACATCTGTGATGGATGTGTAAGTCAAGCTCTGCACCTGCGCTCTTTAAAATCATAAGAGCTGGCTGCATAGTAATAAATATGCCAATGAAAAGTACAGCAACTTCCTGAATAGCACCCCATGTGAAATGGTTCTTCTTTCTTATCTCTGCATTAGTTGTCTTGAATGATAAAAATGCAGCCAAAAGAATCATAACTACTTCAATAAGTGAAGTAATTGCAAGCTTAACCTCTCCAAATATAGGAATTGAGATTACCTCGCCGGCAGCATTCTGGAAAAATGGTACATCCGGAAGTACTCCGCTTAATATAACTGCTGCAACAATAATTACGATGAATATAATATTATGTAATCCCTCAAATCTTATAAGTGGTTCATTTTCCTTAATCTCCGGCATATAACCTGCTGCTATATCCTTCCTGTATGCTCTCTTGTCAAGAAAATAAAGCACTGTAAGAAGAATAATCATGTTAAGGAGCAGTATCGGAAAGAATCTTATACTCCAGAAGAAAGGAATACCTCTTGAGAATCCCATAAGAAGTGGTGGGTCACCTATAGGTGTAAGACTTCCGCCCATATTAGATATAAGGAAAATGAAGAACACCATAATGTGAGCCTTATTTCTTCTCCAAGAATTCATCTTAATAACAGGTCTTACAAGAAGCATTGACGCACCTGTAGTTCCAATCCAGCTTGAAAGAAGGGTTCCTATTCCAAGAAGAATAACATTTACTCTTGGTGAACCAACCAGACTTCCCTCAACCGTTATGTTACCTGCTACGCAGAACAGACCGAAAAAGCAGTACAATGAATGTAAGATAATCATTTACCAGACATTCAAGTACAGTCTCTGCTGCTGTTCCAGCACCATACTTAACTGCGAACGGAATTATGAAAAGCAGTGACCAGAATATTACAGCAAATGGTCTGTACTTTTCCCACCATTCTCCTTTTACAAGTGGAATTATGGCTATACACAAAAGCAGACATGCAAATGGTATACAAAGCCATAAAGGCACATTCGTCAGCTCGGCTGCCAGTGCAACCATTGGACAAATATTAATACTCATAACTTAAGCCTCCGTAAAAAAACCTGTTCCACACACGGAACAGGTAATCTTAATATTAAATTATCTCTGCACATCAAAAGACGAATTCTTCATAAGTCTCTTAATGTGGTCAACACATGTGATATTAGTATCACCTCTGATAGCATGCTTCATTACTGAAGAAGCAACAGCGAAGTTAACAGTATCTTCAGGTGTCATATTGTCCATAAGGGCATAGGTAAGTCCTGATGAAAATGCATCACCACCACCGACACGGTCAACAATTTCAAAATTAATCGTCTTACTCTCATAAGTCTCTCCATTAGTATAATAGAAAGCCTTTAAAGAGTTGTTGCTTCCTGAGTGCACATATCTTACAGTTCTTCCGATTGCTTTCATATGATACTGCTCATCAATAGCCTTAAATACTCTGTCCATGTCTTTAAAAGACGGGTCCATTGTAAGACCATCTTTGACATCTGTTCCATCTTCTCTGTATACATGGATAGGTTCGATTCCAATAAGCACATCAACATAAGGAAGGTACTTACTAAGAACATCTCTTGCCGTCTCGAATGACCAGAGCGTACTTCTCCAGTTAGGGTCGAAGCTGACAGTAAGTCCCATCTTCTTAGCTGCCTTAACTGCCATATCCATCATCTTACGGCAGTTGTAAGAAAGAGCTGGAGTGATACCACTAATATGTAGCCAGTCATAATCCTTAAGAATCTCCTCGAAATCAACATCCTTATAGTCGTATTCTGCAAATGCAGAATCAGCTCTATCATATATTACCTGTGAAGGTCTGACAGAAACACCTTCTTCCAGATAATAAAGTCCCATTCTTCCTTCTGATCTTATAATGTGCTTGGTATGCACATCATTAGACTTAAGATAATTAATAGTTGACTTTCCAAGGTCTGAGTTAGGTAATACTGTAAAAAATGTTGAATCAACACCAAGGTTTGCAAGGGAAACCGCTACATTTGCCTCTGCTCCGCCATAATTAACTCTGAAATCATGTGTAGTTACAAGTTTTTCATAGTTAGGTGGTGATAGTCTCAACATCAATTCACCAATTGCTATAAATTTCATGTCTTCCTCCAACGTCATAATAGATTAAGGGTATCAAATACCCAGTTTTGCATATTCCAATGACATATTACACCACATTTGTACAAATTGCAAACTTGCATATTACTTTTTAATAAGATATAATTATTTTATTAATAAGTAAGGTTAAGGTACGTGTTTATGGATATATTTGAGTCTCTGAATTCTGTGCTTGTAGACTTGTTCAATGATATCTTGAACATTGAAGAAAGGGCTCTTATCACAGAAGAATTTAAAGATATTTCTGTTACAGACATGCATATTATAGAGGCAATCGGATTGAATTGAAGAACCTCGTACTATGTCCACAATTTCCAAGTCACTTGGAGTAACAATGGGAACTCTTACAGTTGGAATCAATGGACTTGTCAAGAAAGGCTATGTGATAAGAAAGCGCGGTGAGAAAGACCGCCGTATTGTCTATGCTTCTCTTACAGACAAAGGAATTGCCGCATACAGACATCATGAAAATTTTCACAAGGATATGATTGGACATATCACGAAGGATTTAACAAAAGAAGAAGCCGAGGTTCTCACGAAAACATTTATACGACTGGAAGATTTCTTCCACCAGATTCCATAATAACAATCAGCTTAATAAAGGAGGGGTATTTATGCCAGACAACAAGAATTTACTCAATTTAGACGATTTAGCTGATGTATTTGCACAGCTTAACGATATTGAAGACGCGCCAGAAGAACTTACTGAGGAAGAGAAAGCCTCCCAGCGCAGATATGAAGAGATTATCAAGAAACATAAGAATAATAATTAACCAAATGAATCTAAACGACTGTCCAAAATATTCAAAGGCAGTCGTTTTTATATGTGTTATAACGCAAATCCCCGTTCGTTAGGTATCAGATTCCTGCAAAATCCCCATTAGTATAGATTATACCTTGTAATATTCACATTTATTCATATATAACATATTGAAACAGCCACCCGCGGGGAAACCCAAGGGTGGCTGTTCCATCTTTATATGAAAGTGTTTGAAAGAAAAAAGCTTAGTTATTAGCTGTAATGCCTGCTGTCTTATAGACAAATGTTACACTTCCGGCTTTGTCATCTGACTTGCCTAAGAATGAATTGTATTCCTGACCAGCCTTAACTACTGCCTTGATTGTATCAACGGCTGTCTGTGCGTCTGAGTCTACAAGCTTTGTGATAGGCTCGATTGCCTCACTGTTAAACTGTGCCATTCCATCCTTTAATGTAATTGCACCTTCGTTTAACTGTGTAACTCCGTCTGCAAGTGTTCCTGAACTATCCTTTAATGTAGCTGTTCCATCTGCAAGCTGTGAAGCTCCGCTCTTTAATGTATCATTATTAGCTGTAAGCTGTGAAAGTCCGCTCTGAAGGACTGCTGTTCCTTCCTGCTGAAGTTTTCCTGCATTAAGATTTAATGCATATAAGCTTGAGCAGAGAGTTCCTTCCTTGTAAGTTGAGAATGAACCAACTGATGCGCTGAGTGTGTTAAGACCTGTGCTTAATGTACCAAGACCTGCTTTAAGCTGCTTAGAACCAGCGCTTAACTGTCCTGCACCTGTGCTTAACTGGTCAATTCCTGCTTTAAGGGCATTTGCACCAGTATTAACCTGACCTGCTCCTTCATTCAATTTAGTAATTCCATTAAAGAAACTGTTCTCTCCGCCAGCTGTAAGGGATGTCATCGTATCATTAAGTAGACCGTATGCCTTATAAGCCTGTGAAAGTCCACTGGAAATAGCTACAAGATTTGCGTCTGCATCACTATTTGCCTTTGCTTTTAATTGTTCTAATGTATATTTGTGTTCTGTATCTGCTGCTGCATATTTAGCAGTTAATGCACTAACCATTGCTGTTCTTATACCAATCTTACCTGTTGTAATATTTGTATCATTATAGTTCTTCATTATAAATGCGGCTGCCTTGGTACACTGATTTTTATCTGTAATATCTGCTGTAGCAGATATACCTTCATTAGCAAGTGTTGTCGCAGCTGTAATTTTCTGCTCACCTGTCATTGCAACCGGATTATATCCAAGTTTTCCACCAATAACAGCAACTGCCAACTGATAAAAGCTTTTCATATGCATTATCGTACTTTTCTTTTGCTTCTGTCATTCCATCTGTTAATGTTTTACCTATTTTATCCGCACCATCTGCTAATGCTGCTGCACCTGTTGCTAATTGTTCTGTTGCACCAGTCAAATCTTTAGACCCAGTAACAAGCGCTCCAGCACCAGATAAAGCACTGTCCATTCCTGCATCAAGTGTTACAGCACCTGCTGCCAGATCACTTGCCTTTAGCTGCAGAAGCAACACTGCTGTCAAGATTGTTATCCTTAAGAGTATTATAAAGAGTTCCGATTCCGTCAGCATATGCCTTCATGTTGTCATTAAGTGAAACTGAACCCTCATATGCACTTGCAGCGCCATCTGCGTATGCATATATACCATCCTTAAGAGAAGAAGCACCTGTATTTAACTGGTCAACACCATCAGTAAGTGCTGGAATTGCATCACTTAACTGCTGTGTTCCATCCTGTAATGTAACCGTTCCGTCTGCAAGCTGTGTTGCTGCATCATCTAATGAAGCAACAGTTTTCTTTAAATCATCTAAAGTAATGTCATCAGCATTCATATCTGAAAGAAGATTAGATGTTGCAACAGACATTGTCATATCAAGCGAGAAATTCTTAACATCTGCTGTTAATTCAAAATACTCAGGAATATCAAGGTCAAGTGACTTATCATTAAACTTAAGATTCATAGTATCCTTAAGTCCCGGCATTGTCATACCGACTGCCACAATATTATCACCGACCTTAGTAAGCTTACCATTAGTAACCTCAACATTTGAGAATACATCTGTTGGGAGCATCATGCCTGTAATCATTGTAAATGGTACGGCAACTGTCTGCTTTTACCATTAATTGTTACAGTTTTCTTCTGATTATTAGTGTAATCAAAACGTATTGTAACCTTTCCGCTCTTTCCAGCCAGGTCTTCCGGCTTAATTTCCTTGCCATCAAGCTTGTAAGTAACCTTCATTGTTACTGGCGCATTTTCACTTGACTCAGTCTTATTAAGAGTCTCATTGCCGTTAGCGTCTGTAATCTTTTCGTTGACAGTGATATGATTCTTGTTACCTGAAGCATCATTGAATACATAAACTGTTTCCTGTCTTGTGTTAGTTGCAAGTGTGCTCTTGTTAGACACTGCAAGTTCATTAGTTATTGCCTGTGTAATCGTAGCCTCTGTACTGCCTGCTGCCATCTCTGTTACATAAGCTGTATCTGTTCCTGTTGTTGCAGCTGTATTAGCACCGCAGCCAACAAGGCTTGCTGCTGTAAGAACTACACACATTAAAACTGAACTATATCTGAATAAATTCTTTTTAACCATAATAAATCTTCCTCCTACCATTAATTCTGACTGTTCTTCTTTGGCTTGAAGCCTAAACTTGTATGAATAATCACCCTATCAAGCAATACGAAAAGTGATGGAAGAACAAATATAACAACAAACATACTGATGATTGCGCCTCGTGCCATAAGTGTACAAAGTGAAGCAATCATATCAACACTGGCTATCATACCTACACCAAATGTTGCTGCGAAGAAACCAAGTGCGCTGACAATAATAGATGGAATAGATGTTCCAAGTGCTATTGATATAGCCTCTTTCTTAGAGTTACCAGCAGCTCTTTCTCTCTTATATCTTGTAGTCATAAGAATTGCATAATCGACTGTCGCGCCAAGCTGAATAGTTCCGATTACTACCGAAGATATAAATGGTATCGTTGTTCCTGTATAATATGGAATACCCATATTAACAAATATAGCAAATTCGATAGCAGCAACCAGAATAACCGGAAGAGATATTGACTTTAATACGAAGAAAATAATAAAGAATATCGCAACAATTGAAACTGCACTAACTGTCTTAAAATCCTTATCAGTAATAGTGATAAGATCCTTAGTACAAGGAGCTTCTCCAATTACCATAGATTTAGCATCATACTTCTTTGCAATTGCATCAACCTTATTAATCTGGTCATTGATTTCATCAGAAGCAATTGTGTAATTAGTTGATACCATCATAATCTGGTATTCATCACCCTTAAGCTCTGAAACAAGCGAATCAGGAAGCATTTCCGTAGGGATTTCTCCACCGAGTGCTGAGTCAATACTTAATGCAAATGAAATTCCGTCCAGATCATTTACCTCATTCATCATTGCATTAGAATCCTCTGCTGAAAGATTACTGTCTGCAAGAATCATATATATAGAATTAGTTCCGTCAAAGTTGTCGGCAAGCATCTTGTTAGCCTGCGAACAGTTAAGCTTCTCTGGAAGTGTATCAGACAAATCATAGTAAACCTTAGTATTGTTATATCCGTAGATTGCCGGGCCAAGAAGCAGAACGAATATTATAAGGAATATCCATGAATGATTAACTATCCATCTTGCCGGCTTATCAAAATTCGGCATAATCTCTCTATGCATTGTCTTCTCAAGAGCCTTGTCAAATGTAAGAATAAGGGAAGGAAGTATTGTAACACAACCAATAACACCCAATACAACACCCTTTGCCATAACAACACCAAGGTCAAGACCAAGTGTAAAGCTCATAAAGCAGAGTGCGATGAATCCTGCAACAGTTGTTATAGAAGAACCAACAACTGATGTAAGTGTATTCCCAATAGCAACCGCCATAGCTTCTTGATGATCATCTGGAGTTTCTTCCTTAGCTTCCTTGTAACTGTGCCATAAGAATATAGAATAATCCAGAGTTACACCAAGCTGAAGTACCGCTGCCAGTGCTTTCGTTATGTATGAAACCTCACCTAAGAAATAATTAGAACCAAGGTTATACACGATTGCCATACCTATACTTAACATAAAGAATACTGGTACAAGGAATGAATCCGTAAATATAGCAAGTACGATACATACAAGAACAACCGCTACAAGTACATAAAAAGGAGTCTCCTTTTCTGCCATTGTCTTAGTATCTGTAACTACAGCAGACATACCGGCAATATAACACTGATTATCCGTAACATCTCTTACTTCCTGAATAGCCTTCATTGTATCGTCACTTGATGTTGTATCATCAAAGAATATTGCAAACAACGTAGCTCCTGAATCCTCATTTTCAAAATAAGAACGGAACTTATCAGGAAGAATTTCTGAAGGAACATCATCTCCTACTATTCCACTATAAGAGATAACTGACGCTACATGGTCAACCCCCTCAACCTTCTTTACCAACTTAGAAACATTTGACTTATTCATTCCGTCAACGACGACCATTGCATAAGCGCCCTTTCCGAAATCATCAAGCAAAATGTCCTGTCCCTGCATAGTGTCGATATCACTTGGCAGATAATACAGGATATCGTAATTAACCCTGGTATTAAAGTAACCAAGAACTGATGGAATCAACAGCAGGAAGCTAAGAACCAGAATTGGAATTCTTAACTTAACAACAACTTTTCCAAACTTTTTCATATAAATAACCACGCCTTTCTGTAAGATGCAAATGCCAACAACCCTTAGTCATATAAGTATTCATGTCTTTAACAAATATGACCGATAGTCATTTTCAATTTCAGTTGACATTATAGCACCTCAAAACACATAGTCAATAGAAAATTGACCAAAAGTCATTTTTTAATATTTATTTTATAATTGGATTGGTGTATAATGTATTTATAAATGAGTTGGTATGGTAATCAATTTCAGGCACGCTTGCGCTGCTTGTCGCTCACAGCGGACACTAAACTCGTTGCAGTTCCTGCAACTTGTTAATGCCGGTGGCTCCAAAGCACCTGAAATCAATTACCATACCAACTCATAATACACACTATAACCAACTAATAATTAACACTAATAAAGGTGAGTGATTGATATGGGAAAGCTTGAAGCTAACAAACAACAGAAACTTACTTCTCTGCTGAATACTGCATTTAATCTCTTTACTACCCAGGGGGTTACGAAGACTTCTATTGCGGAAATTTCTCAGAAAGCAGGTATTGCTAAGGGTACATTTTATCTGTACTTTAAGGACAAGTATGATATAAGAAACCGTCTTATATCACATGAATCAAAGTAAATTATTTAAGAATGCCGTCGCTGATTTAGAAGAATTTTCTATAGAGAAGGACGAACCTTTAGGTTTCGAAGAAAAAATAATATTTATAATTAATCATATTGTAGATGAACTGAATTCTAATCAGACTCTTCTCACATTTATATCAAAAAACCTTAGCTGGGGAATCTTCAAGGAAGCTCTCACAACTAAGGTTGCATCTGATGATATTAACTTTAAAGATGTATATTATGAAATGATTAACGCTGAGGATATCTCACTTGAAGAGCCTGAAATAATGCTCTTCCTTATTGTTGAGCTTGTAAGTTCAACTTGCTACAGCGCAATTCTTTATAAAGAACCTGCTGACATAGATACAATTAAGCCTTATCTTTTCAAGACAGTACGTGCAATCATCAAAGAGCACACTATCCGGTAGCTGCTTACGCTTTCCCTTCGAGCTCCTGGTATATATCCCTTTTTGACACGCCCCTGTCCTTTGCCGCAGCTTTCATGGCTTCTTTCTTATCCATGCCCTGCGACATATACATCTGCACATGTTCTGCCACACTCATGTTTTCCCACTGCTTTCTTGCCTCGGCCTTTAACTGCTCACGGCTTTTTACCGGCAATCACAAGCACATATTCGCCTCTCGGCTCATTATTTTCATAATATTCACATGCAGATTCAAGCGTGAATTCCATCGAATTCTCATATCTCTTGGTAAGTTCCTTACATATAGTAATCTGTCTGTCACCGCCAAGCGTATCTTGTAGTTCCGCAAGTGTCTTAGTAAGTCTGTGCGGTGCTTCATATATAATCATAGTCCTTGTTTCACATGCTAACTCTGCAAGAACTTCTTTTCTCTCATTCTTATCCGCTGGTAAAAAATGCTTCAAATGCAAATCTTCTTGTCTCGCGTCCTGACATTGTAAGCGCTGTTATGCATGCTGCCGGTCCCGGAAGTGAAGTAACCCTGATACCTGCTGCCCTGCATTGCTTTACAAGCTCCTCACCTGGATCAGATATTCCCGGAGTTCCAGCATCCGTAATTACAGCCACATCCATTCCACCTAATATTTTATCAACAAGAACCTTTGCCTTATCATACTTATTAAATTCATGATAACTTGTCATAGGTGTCTTTATTTCAAAATGATTAAGCAGCTTAATACTGTTTCTTGTATCCTCTGCTGCAATCAAGTCTGCCTCTGAAAGCACACGCAAAACCCTGTAAGTAATATCCTCAAGATTACCAATAGGCGTTGCACACAGATACAGCATACCCGGTCCGTCTTTCTTTACATTTTTTTCATTATCCATAATAAACCTCTATCTATTCATACATTTTTAGAAGCGCATCAGTGTAGGTACCGTCCGTCTTGTATACAATAAGCGGTTCTTCAACAATAAGCTGGGAATTACCTCCCTTAACCGCTTCTATAAGCACCATATTGGCAGCCTTATTCGCATAAGGGTACACCAGTCTCATTCTCTTTGGCTCAAGATGATACTTTCTCATAGTGTCAAATATATCAACAAGTCTGTTCGGTCTGTGAACCATATACATTTTCCCTTTGGATTTAAGACAACGGCTTGCTTCCCTTATAACATCATCAAGACTACACAGAAGCTCATGCCTTGCAATTGCCTTGGCACTGTCCGGATTAACAATACCGTGATTTTCATTCATATATGGCGGATTGCTCGTCACAACATTAAAAGAAGCTTCCCCAAATATAGTGGAAGCTTCCTTAATATCACCCTTAACAACACTGATTCTGTCCTCAAGATGATTAAGCTCCACATTTCTTCTGGCAAGCTGTGCGCTTCCCTCCTGAATCTCAAGAGCACTATATGTGCTACCTGGATTCTTAGACTGCATAAGCACCGGAATAATACCATTACCGGTACCCATATCCAGCACCCTGTCCTTCTTCTCTGCCCTGGCATAAGTAGACAACAGCACTGCGTCCATTCCAAAACAGAAAATATCTGTATTCTGTATAAGCTTTAGTCCATCTCTCATCAAATCATCAATTCGTTCATTAATCATCACTAATATGGGCTTTTCCTTCTTTTCTTTCTAATTCTTCAAGTGCCTTAAGTTCCTTATCATCATCAATGCGGACCTTATCAAATCTTCTTTTTCTCTTAAAACGAAGCTCCTCAACCGGATATTCCTTAAGTTCCTTTTCGTCATTATCATGAGTTATTAATACCTTAACTCTCTGCCTTAAAACATTGACACTTGAAACCTCACCAACCAGTTTATCTGGTGTAGTAACAGAATCTCCCACATTAGGCAGATGACTATTTAATTCCTCATATGTATCCTGCTCATTCTTTAAACAACACATAAGTCTTCCACACACACCTGAAATCTTAGTTGGATTAAGTGACAGATTCTGCTCCTTAGCCATCTTAATAGATACCGGATTGAATTCTGGTAAAAATGTGGCACAACATAAAGGTCTTCCGCAGGAACCAATTCCACCAAGAATCTTAGTCTCATCCCTTACTCCAATCTGTCTTAATTCAATTCTTGTCTTAAATACTGCAGCAAGATCCTTAACAAGCTCTCTGAAATCAATTCTTCCATCAGCAGTAAAATAGAACAACACCTTATTATTGTCAAATGTATACTCAGCCTTAATAAGCTTCATGTCAAGATTATGCTTTGCAATCTTCTCAAGACATATCTTAAATGCTTCTTTTCCTTTTCTCTATTTTTTAATTCTCTTTCATCATCTTCTGGTGTTGCAACCCTTATAATTGCCTTTAGAGGCTGGATAACCGCTGTATCTTCTACTTCTCTTTCACCTAGAACAACCTGTCCATATTCAACTCCTCTGGCAGTCTCAACAATAACATGCTGTCCTGTTTCAACTGAATATTTCCCAGGTGCAAAAAAAATATATCTTTCCAACCTGTCTGAATCTAACTCCAACAACTTTAGTCATCTATACTCTCCATTCTATGAATTTTCCTTAATCGCCATAATAAGCAATTCAATAACCAGATCAAAATTAACATTTGCCTGAAGTCTCACCTTAACCCTGTCAATAGAATTAATAATATCCTGTAAGCCTTCATATGACATAGTCTGTGCCTGACTCTTTATCAGTGTCATCTGGTCATTAAATATGAGCAGATTAGTATCATTCGTACTCTTAAACATAAGTACATCCCTGTACCACATAAGCATAAGGTCAAGGTAATCATCAATAGTCAGCTTATAATTGGTAACTCTTTTCACCGATGTCATAATATCAGCCGAATCCATATCCTTAGCATTCTTAATAACGTCCATTACATCACGTCTTAACTCTGCAAACTCAGTAGATTCAACCATAGTCATTGCCCTGCCGATTCGTCCAGCTGCAAATCTTGCTGCAAATTTACACTCGTAATCACCGATATTATCATAGTGGTCTTTAAGATATTTAATAACTACATCATCCTTAAGTGGCTTAAGATCAAGCACAACGCATCTTGACAGAATAGTCTGTAAGAAAACATCCGGATTATTAGCAAGCAGAATAACAATTCCATAAGCCGGCGGCTCTTCAATTGTCTTAAGCATTGCATTCTGTGCTGCAACAGTAAGCTTGTCTGCTTCATCAATAATGTATATCTTGTAAGGACTGCTGTAAGGCTTAATCTGCATATCCGATACAAGCTGGTCTCTTATATCATCAACACCAATACTTCCCGGCTTCTCATGTCCAACCCAGATAATATCCGGCTGGTTCCTGCCTGCTGCCTGCACACAGGAATGGCACACCCCACAAGGCTCAACACCGCCCGCCTCACACTGCAGTGTCTGTGCAAATGTGCTGGCAATAAGCTTCTTTCCTGAACCAAGTCCTCCGCTGATTACATAAGCATGAGATACCTTTCCCATAGATATTGCACTCTGCAAATGTTCTTTAATAGTCTCATATCCATATATATCTGAAAAATTACCCATACTTATTCCTCTTTTCATTACTTATCTGTAATATTATAACACATATTGCTCCTATGTTGAAATATCTAATAACAATCCCCTTATCATCAATAGCTCCAACTATTGCAAGATGATCCTTTTCATCTTTTACCAGTTCTCTGGCGAGATTATCAAGATTCTCATCTACCATCTTAACAATTCCATACACCCTGTGTCTTCCCCTTCTGTCAAGAAAGTTCTCTCTTGAAAACTTGTGTGATCGGTTTACAACTTCATTTAGGAATCCCTTAACAAGCTCTCTGTACTTCTTCATATCTCTTATATCCATATGCTTTGCAATCTTTTCACCCTGCTCGGTAATTTCCTGCATCATATTTCCCAGTTTTTCCTGAAGGTCTTTCTCCTCAATATTGCTAATCAGTGTAAACTTAAAACTATCATCTGATTTTTCCTGTGCTTTAACCGGAGTGGTCTGATTAGCCGGTGCTATATCTTTAACCTTAATATCCATACATACCTCCTAATATGGCACTTTTAACTTCACTAATGCAATCCTCTAACTCTCCATTATTGCTAAACCTTCTTGTAATACCAGCCTTAGCAATATTCTCTTCCGAAAAATCCTCACTGTCTGCTAGAAATCTTCTGCACATTTCCTCATAATGTGGATTATCCTGTTTCTGTTCTCTTTGGATAGCCCTTGTGAGTCTCAATCCATCTTCTACTTCAATGTATATCGGCATAATATGCTGTTTTCCATAGAATTCACAGAATTTATCATACGCTTCAAGCGTTCCTATAACCAGATACCTGTTACCACTGTTAAGGTCAATCTGTCCGTCATCAGCTGTAAAATACTTCCACACACCATACACAGTATTATATTCTCTCAGTTCAACAATCCTGCCACTCTCCTGCATCTTAACAGCTGTCTCATCATTTACAAAATAATACTCAACCCCATCGGTCTCCCCGGCTCTCATTGGTCTTGTTGTATACAATATAACAGTATTAAGCTTCAGACTTTCATCTTCAATTAGGTTTTTATATATCTTATCCTTGCCGGACGCGCTTTTTCCCATAATAAATGCTATCTCAGGCATCTTATCTTTCCTTCCTTAAGACCGGGTACTTCCAGCCCGGCATTTATCGCACTCTTAATAATTCTGCATACATCACCGGTAATCCGCTCGCCTACATTAACAACAGGCATTCCCGGTGGGTATATAAGAACCGATGACATACTTTTCTACCACATATCAGGTGAATTAACAGATAAATCTTCATATCCATTTTCATCCATTAAATCAATTGCATCTGCCGGACACATACATACTTCCGGCTTGTTGTTAATCGCATACCCTAAGCTTTCCCCTACAGCATTTTCACTGTCTTTGCTTTCAACTTTCCAGCTTTTATCAATCTCCTTCAATGCACTAAGAAATCTGTCATAATACTCCTGTTTATCAGCAACTGAAGTCATTGCAATAACATATTTAAATGATGCCATCTCAAGCTGCACCTTATATTCATCCAATAACCTGTCATATAGGTACTTTCCATCATCACATATAAGAATAATCTTAGAAATATCATCACTATCCATCAATCTTATATTATTAAGTTTTGCAATATTTTCTCTTAAATTCTTAAGTCTGTTTATATATTCCTTAAAAATATAATTTCCCTGTCCTTCAATAATTCTCATACACCTGTCAATACTCGCCATAAGAATATATGAGGGCTGGTTGTCTGATATATATTCCAAAATCTTTCCACTTTATCATAATCTACATAATTTCCAGAAATATGTAGAAGTGCAGTCTGTGTAAGTGCCGGTAATGTTTTATGAATACTGTTAATTACAATGTCAGCCCCAGCTTTTACTGCCGACTCTGGAAATTCCTCACTGAATTCAAAATGTGCCCCATGCGCTTCATCAACTATAAGTGGTATTCCTTTTTCATGCAGATAACTGGCAATCTCCCTTACCTCTGACACAACACCTTCATAAGTCGGAGAAGTTATAATAACCGCCTGTGCATCCCTGTTATTTTCAACACATTTTCTAATCTGTTCTAATGATAGTCCTCTGTATATTCCTGTATCATTATCAACCTCCGGTATAACATATACTGGCTCTAACTGTGCCATAATCAATGCATTGTACACTGACACATGACAGTTTCTTGCAACGATAATCTTTCCTTTTCTTTTCGTCGCACCGCATATAGCTGATAATATTCCTGCTGTACTTCCATTTACAAGCATCAGTGTTTTATCTGCTCCATACAATTTTGCTGCCTTGTCAGACGCATTTTTAATAATACCATCCGCATTATGCATATTATCAAATCCGTCAATCTCGGTAATATCAAGTTCTGAAGTACTTGCATATTCAGTATTGCGCTTTCCTCCCGGCATATGCATCGGCACATAACCAGCTTTTGAATACTCTTCAAGTTTTTCCAGAATATCTATATTTCCCATCAATACAACTCCATTATCTCTTATTCTGTAACCATAAGCTTTACTGTTACTTCATCATGGCTTCCAATTGCATCTGTAACTTCATACTTAATATCATAAGTACCTGTCTGGTCAAATGTATATCTTCCAACAGTCACAATCTTTGCAGTAATATCATTACCACAAGTATCAGTTGCAGTAACCCCTGTCATTACATCTACACTCTGACCAATCTTTGTCTGAATGTCCTTTGCCCCTTCTATCTTAGCACTATAAGCATTCCACGGATTATTCTCGTCAGGGTCTGTAGGATCCCAGCCGGCATATGCACTGTCCTCTGGAATCTTTATAGAATCCGGCTTACCAAGTGGTCCAGGATTAACTGCATCATCATATATAGTTACACCTGTTCCCGATGGACAGTTATCATATATCCACTTTACATCCCTAACGCACATTCTAACGCATCCAAGAGAAGCATAATCACCAAGCTTATTGTACTGTCCATCCTCCAGATCACCCTTATTCATTGAATAATATGGAACAGAATGGAACAGATAACCTCCACTTATTCTGAATGCATAACGTCCATAAGTACCATCAACCATATATCCCCATTCGTACTTATCTGATGTTACATAATTCTCACCCACAATAGTTTCGTCGCCTGCTTTTCCACATGATGTTGCAAATGCTTTGACTGGTATAGTGTATTCTCCATTCTCATCAATCCCATACACTGTAGCACAGTTAGCAGCTCTGTTTACTTTAATAAAATATGGAAGATAAACTCCTTCTGGTGCAATGTATTCTTGTTCTTTTGATTCAGGCTCTTTATTATCAATCCACACAACTTCCCTTGCCGCTGTTGTCTCTTCTGTTGAAACAACTGTCTGTTCATCATTACTCCCATGATTATCATCCTGTTTTTCCTTATTATAATGAGACAACATAATTCCAGCAGTTACTGCTCCTGCAATAGCAATCACAACAACAGCAATAAATATAACAAGTGTCAGATTTCTCCTGAACCATGACTTTCTTCTTTTTAAATATTTATAATTAATGTTTCCTTTTGACATAATATCCTCCTTTGTCCATTACAAAAAAATAATATGTGTTTATAAATGTTTTTAACGCAAAAAAAAAAAGCTGTTTCATCACGAAACAGCTTTAAGTGCCTAGAACCGGAATCGAACCAGTGACACGAGGATTTTCAGTCCTCTGCTCTACCGACTGAGCTATCTAGGCTTAGTAGCGGGGACAGGATTTGAACCTGTGACCTTCGGGTTATGAGCCCGACGAGCTTCCGAGCTGCTCTACCCCGCGGCATTCACTATATATATTATGTTAAATAGATGTAAAATATACATCAAAGTGGGCGGAGAAGGATTCGAACCTTCGAAGGCAGTGCCAGCAGATTTACAGTCTGTCCCCTTTGGCCACTCGGGAATCCACCCATCTATTAAATTAATACTAATAACGCTCTCACATTATTAATATAGAGCCGACTGTCGGAGTCGAACCAACAACCTGCTGATTACAAATCAGCTGCTCTGCCATTGAGCCAAGTCGGCAAAATTGATGGGGCCTACAGGGCTCGAACCTGTGACCCTCTGCTTGTAAGGCAGATGCTCTCCCAGCTGAGCTAAGACCCCATATATAATTGTGAGCTGTTTCCAGCAAGTTATCATCTGGGAAATGATAACAACGACCCGGATGGGGTTCGAACCCACGACCTCCGCCGTGACAGGGCGGCGCTCTAACCAGCTGAGCCACCAGGCCAATCGCTTTCGCAATTAAGAGATAAACTCTTTTGAAAGATTGCTCCTTCAAAACTGCACATTAAATATATCATATCATATCTGTCTTTGCAAATACTTTTTCATCCGATTACTCTTAAGAATAACTCTCTTTGTTCTATCCAAACCGTCTTAACCTTTTCTCTTGGTTAAGCCCTCGACCTATTAGTACAGATCAGCTCCATATGTCACCACACTTCCACCTTCTGCCTATCTACCTCGTCGTCTTCAAGGGGTCTTACTAACTTACGTTATGGGATATCTCATCTTGAGGGGGCTTCACGCTTAGATGCCTTCAGCGTTTATCCTGTCCCGACTTGGCTACCCGGCTATGCATTTGGCAATGCAACCGGTGCACCAGAGGTCAGTCCATCCCGGTCCTCTCGTACTAAGGACAGCTCCTCTCAAATATCCTACGCCCACGCCGGATAGGGACCGAACTGTCTCACGACGTTCTGAACCCAGCTCGCGTACCGCTTTAATGGGCGAACGGCCCAACCCTTGGGACCTACTACAGCCCCAGGATGCGATGAGCCGACATCGAGGTGCCAAACCACTCCGTCGATGTGAACTCTTGGGAGTGATAAGCCTGTTATCCCCAGGGTAGCTTTTTTATCCGTTGAGCGATGGCAATCCCACTTTCATACCACCGGATCACTAAGTCCTACTTTCGTACCTGCTCCACCCGTCGGTGTCGCAGTCAAGCTCCCTTCTGCCTTTGCGCTCTTCGAATGGTTTCCAACCATTCTGAGGGAACCTTTGAGCGCCTCCGATACTCTTTCGGAGGCGACCGCCCCAGTCAAACTCCCCACCAGACATTGTCCCCCAGCCGGGTCACGGCTGCAGGTTAGAAGCCCAGTACTGCAGGGGTGGTATCCCAACATCGACTCTGATGCATCTGGCGACACATCTTCTCAGTCTCCCACCTATCCTGTACATGCAATACCGAACCCCAGTATCAAGCTAGAGTAAAGCTCCATGGGGTCTTTCCGTCCTGGCGCAGGTAACCAGCATCTTCACTGGTATTTCAATTTCACCGGGTGCATTGTCGAGACAGTGCCCAAATCATTACGCCTTTCGTGCGGGTCGGAACTTACCCGACAAGGAATTTCGCTACCTTAGGACCGTTATAGTTACGGCCGCCGTTTACTGGGGCTTAAATTCAATGCTTCACCTTGCGGCTAACATCTCCTCTTAACCTTCCAGCACCGGGCAGGCGTCAGCCCATATACCTCACCTTTCGGTTTTGCATAGACCTGTGTTTTTGCTAAACAGTTGCTTGGGCCAGTTCTCTGCGGCTCCATCTCTGGAGCACCCTTCTCCCGAAGTTACGGGGTCATTTTGCCGAGTTCCTTAACAATGCTTCTCCCGCCGGCCTTAGGATTCTCTCCTCATCCACCTGTGTCGGTTTACGGTACGGGTACATCAAACACTATAGCGGCTTTTCTCGACACAAGCTCCACATGCTTCGCTACTTTGGTTCGCTCCACATCACGCCCTCGAGTTGACAGACGGTTTTTCCTATCTGTCCTCTGCTGCGCTTGTACCGGATTTTCCTTTTCCGGCTCATGCTTCCCTCATGTGTCCCCACATTTCTGATTTGATGCAGTACAGGAATTTCAACCTGTTATCCATCGACTACGTCTTTCGACCTTGCCTTAGGCCCCGACTTACCCAGGGCAGATCAGCTTTACCCTGAAACCTTAGATATTCGGCCTTGAAGATTCTCA